>JAABUQ010000547.1_pt1 | contig 87503 bp, 82 predicted proteins | sample 5560001 | NCBI WGS metagenome assembly JAABUQ01 (sample SAMN10711888, study PRJNA513371) | rock metagenome | isolation source: Antarctica rocks | place: Antarctica: Victoria Land, Finger Mt nord | collected 2015-12-18
GAGGACGGGGCCGGGGCTGTCGAGGCGGATGAGGAGGGCGACGACGAGCAGGAGGGGCAGGAGCAGCAGCAGGGCGGCGGCGGCGACAAGGACATCGAGGGCGCGGCGCAGAGCGGCGTCGGCGGACACGGCGCGGGCGGGCTGGGGCATGGGTTCTGCCGCAAGCTCGGCCGGGGCAGCGGTTGGGTTCGAGACGCTCATAGGGGATCCTCAGCGCAGGAAACTTCGTCAGAAACTATCTTCCAGTACTCCTACTGTGCAGAAACCATGCCAAGCCGGGAGTTTGGGTCGCTGCGCCGGAAATAATTCCGAGTTCTTTGCCACACTCGCGCTCTTGTTTTCGGTCTTGTTTTCAGCCTTGTCTTTAGCTTTGTCTTCGACTTTGGATTCGGGTTTGCTCCAAGCTCTCCAGTCCTGCTCCGTCACCTCCGTCATTGCCTCTGCCGCGTGCATAAGCCAGTTCTTCGGCTGCTTGTCTCAATGATGCCGCACGGCCTTGATCGCGTCCGGGGTTCCCAGGTGAACATTCGCCGTTTCCCAACGCGGCGCTGACCGCTCGCTATCTGCTGGTGCTTGAAGTCCAAATCAGCCTCCACAAGCGTTGTCCGCTCCCCCAGCTAGGCTTCCTAGTTCTGCGTCGCCATTTGGATGTTCATAAGTCGGTAATGAAATAAAGCGGGAAGACGCATGTAGCGGAAAGAGCAAGCATAAACTCTCTTACGTCCGATGGCGCAGGCAGCGTTGATCACGGCAAAATGTGAAACACGCGCTTTTTATTCATGCGACTGCCACTTGAGAAGACCGCAATTTAAACACTTGGAAGTAAATCGGTTATAGTAATTCCCGATTGAAACTGGCCGCGAAAAGAAGAGCTTACCACAACGCGGACAGCGGAAATTGCCAATGGGAATGCTTGCGGCGTAAGAACCTCCCAGCCACAGAGGGCCAAATATCCATCCGAGAGAAGGGAAGTGCAAACCCAAAAATACGCCAAGAGGCGCTCCGCCGATCCAGGTCACATAGAACAAGATTTCCTGACGCTGGAATGCTATCCACTGCCCCGTGTAGTCTTGCGGCTTGCTTTCGCTCACTGATTTTCCCCTTGCTTCCAACGACGGTATAAGGCCACACTTCGCAGGCTCACACTGATACCGATGAAATACAAAGTCAGCGCAGGAGATTAGCATACACGCCCGGCACGCTGTTGGGAATGACGGTCGCGCTGACGGCCTTCTGGTAGAACTCGACTGGCCCGGCGGCCCCGATAATTGCATACGCATAGCCGAGGTCGTGCAGGCCCCAGAGCGACTCAATCAAAAGCGCCTTGCCGATGCCGCGCCCCCGAAACGCCGGGTCAACGCCGGTTGGGCCGAAGAATGCTTTTCGAGTGGTCTCGAACGCCGCAAACCCGGCAATCGTTTTGCCGGAAATCGCGATAAAACTCGTGACCGGCTGCCAGGAAAATGTTACGGCCATTTCGTCGGCCCATCCCGCCGAGAAATGGGTTTGGACGAACGCACGCACCGGGGTCTGCTCAAACGAGTTGGGCCGGCGCAGAAGTATTCCCGCGCCCGCAACACTTTCCGCACCTCCCTCGCGCGGCGGCAGGGAGTACAAAGGAACTAAGAGATCAGGCATGGACGCTTGTTCGCCGCCGTCTTTTCTTTTTCCTGCCGCTGACTACTCGGCCAGTGCGTTCAGCGTTTTCAGCAGCTCCGTTGCGAGTGTATAGGCTGCCGTATCCTGGGCGAACAAGTCGGGGTGCAGAGCGCGGGCCAGCACCCGGCGGGCACGGCGGCGCTCTTCCGGGCCGAGCCGGGCCGCAACTGCGTCTAAAGCGCCGCCGACCCCGCCGCGCATCTGGGCGGATTGCAGCTCAATCCGCCACTCCGCCGCCGCCAGCTTCATTTCGGCGGTTTTGGCTCGCTCCCGCATCTCGTCCCAGCTTGCTTCCAGCTCCGAAAGCTGACGCCGCAGATCGCGCACTTTCGCCTTCTGCGTGTCGTGCCGGGCGCAGATTTTCTCGTGCAGGGCGGCGTCTACTACGCGCGGCCCGTCGCCCTTTGCGCCGATGAGATCGCGCAGGTCCTGCGAGCGGTAAATTGTCGCCCGCGAAACCCCCGCCCGCTCGGCGACATCGGCGACTGAAAACGCTGCGCCGATTTTTTCGAGTTCCCGCACTGCCGTTCTCACCCGCAGGCGGCGGGCTTCCGGGTCCTGCGGCTTTGCGCCTCTAGCCCGCACTTCTTTTGGCTTACTGATTGTCGTCTTACTGATAGTCTTGCTCACGCCCGTATTTTGGCATATTCGCCCGGCGCTGTCTACGGAGTTGTTGACTTAGAGTTGTTGACTTGAAATTATCGGCTTGAAATTATCGGCTTCCGCCCAGCACCGTCATCAAGCGGATTAGGCTGGGACCGAGCAGGACGACAAAAACCGCCGGAAAGATAAAGAAGACCAGCGGAAACAGCAGGGTCACCGGCAGACGCGCGGCCTGCTCCCGGACGGCCTGCACTTTCGCCGCGCGGGCCATGACGCTCTGCGCCCGCAGCACCCGGACAATGGAAGTTCCAAACCCCTCCGCCTGGGCGACCGCCGCCACAAATGTCTTGATTTCGCGCATTTCAAGCCGGGCCGCCATGTCTTTGAGCGCCTGCGCCCGCGTTTTCCCGACCTGTGTTTCCGCCCTTGCCCGCGCCATCTCGTCCGCCAGCGGCCCCGCCATCTTTTCTGTGACTTTCGCCATCGCCCCGTCGAGGCTCAGGCCCGCTTCGACGCTGACCACCAGCAGATCAATGACTTCCGGCAGCGCCCGGCGAATGCGCGTCTCCCGCTGCCGAATGGCCTGCTGAAGCAGCGTTTCCGGCCCGGAAAGGCCGATGACAAGGCCGAACAGCAGCAGCAGACCCCGCAGGCCGGGCGGTGCCGCCGGCAGCAGAACGTCCCCTAGCAGCCCAAGCCCGGTTCCCGCCGCCCCGCCCAAGACTCGCAGGCCGGTGAACTCCCCCACGCCCAGCTTCGGATAACCCGCCTGCGCCAGAGACGCCCGCAGCCGGCCCGACGCCCCCGCCGGGGTGAGGCGCAGCCCCCATGCCGCAAGGCGCATTCGGACCGGGACCCAGAACCGCTCCTGCCAGCCGCCTTCAAGCTGTTCCTCTGCGAGCGAGCGCCGCGCGTCGGTGCGCCGCTGGGGCAGTGCCGCCAGACGCGCCGCCAGTGTCCGCCGCTCCGCACCGAGCAGATTAATCACCGCCAGCGCCAGCAGTGCCCCGGCGAGGAAAGCAAATGTCATGACCACGAAAAGCATAAGAGTTACCTACCCCAGCGCACGCGCCTTCCCTTCCCGCCCTCCGGGGTGGGTATCCCTACACTTTCAGCGTCACCATACGCCGGATCAGCAGAGCACCGACAATTTGGCCGGCAAGGGCGCTGCCGATCAGCAGATGGCCGAAGGAGCTTTGCAGCAGCGGCTGGAAGTAGTCGGGACTTCGCAGAAAGAGCAGCAAAGCAAGGGCCGGCGCGAGGACAAGAAGAATGCCCGCAGACAGCCGCCCCTCGGCAGTCAGTGTCTGCACCTCGCCAGTAACCCGCACCCGCTCACGGATTGTCTCGGCGATGGCATCCAAAACCTCCGCAAGATTGCCGCCGAGCGGGAGCTGGATCAAAATCGCCGTCGCCACAAGATCCAAATCCGGCGACTGCGTCCGGCCCAGCACCCGGCCCAGCGCCGTTTGGAGCGGCACGCCCAGACTGACTTCGCCGGACGCCCAGGCGAACTCGGTCGCAAGCGGCGGCGGCAGCTCTTCGGCGACTGTCTGCATCGCCAGCGGAAACGAGTACCCGGCCCGAAGTGCAGACGTCAGCAGCATCAGTGCGTCCGGGAGCTGCAACTCAAACTGGCGGCGGCGATTTTGTCGCCGCGACTGCAAACTGAGCTGCGGCGCGGTGGCCCCCAGCGCGGCGAAAATAACTGCGATTAGAAGTCCATGCGCCGCCAGCAGCCCTAGCAGAAAGCATCCCAGCGCACTTCCGGCGCAAAGAGTCACCCATTCCGCAGGCCGCAAGCGCAGGTCGGCTTGCAGCATCGCCAGGCGCAGGCGCGGCTCGAACTCCTGCTGCGAAAGCCAGCGCGTCAGTGTCGGCAGCAGATCGGGCCGCAGGCCGCTTTCGGCTCTCGCAGCAGGCGGCGGGGCAGCACGGCCCATGAGCTGTTCGAGGCGCAGTTGCAGCGCCGAGCGCCGGCGCGACTGGGTCAGCGCGTAGACAAGCCCGGACACAGTCAGGAAGCTTAGAACGGCAATGACGAAAGGGTTCATTAGCAGGGTCCTAGATCGGTGCTAAATTGTCGGAGTCAGGCTCCCGGCAAAATATGTCCGTGAGGGCAATGCTGCCGCTGCCGTCAATCCCAGCGACTTCCGACACCTGAGTCACCCGGCGGCTGCCATTAGAAAGACGCTGCTGCTGAACGACAAGCTGCACCGCCGACGCAACCTGCTCCCGGACCGCACGCAGCGGCAGGTCCGCCCCGGCCATCAGTGTCAGCGTCTCCAACCGAGACAGCGCATCGCGCGGACTGTTTGCGTGGATGGTCGAAACCGAGCCGTCGTGGCCGGTGTTCAGCGCTTGCAGCAGGTCCAGCGCCTCGCCGCCCCGGACTTCGCCGAGCAGAAGGCGGTCGGGACGCATTCGAAGCGCATTTCGCACAAGCTGCCGGATTGTGATCTCGCCGCGCCCTTCCAGGTTCGGCGGGCGGCTTTCAAGCGTCACCACATGGGCCTGCTGTAGTTGAAGCTCGGCGGCATCTTCGATTGTGACGATCCGCTCCGACGCCGGGATAAACGACGACAGTGCATTGAGCGTCGTCGTCTTGCCGCTGCCGGTCCCGCCGGAAACAAGGATGTTCAGGCGCTTTTCAACGCAGCCGCGCAGAAAGTCGGCGGCAGGCTCGGTCAGCGTGCCGAGCTGGATGAGGTCGGAGACGAGGAGCGGCGTTTTCGCGAATTTACGGATGGTGAGGATCGGCCCATGCACCGACAGCGGAGGCAGGATAATGTTGACCCGGCTGCCGTCCGCAAGCCTCGCGTCCGCCATTGGAGAGGACTCATCGGCGCGGCGGCCGAGCGGCGCTAAAACACGCTCGATAATCCGGCGCAAGTGCGCTTCGTCATCAAAGCATACATCTGTCAATGTCAGCCTACCAAAACGCTCGACATACACCTGTGCCGGGCCATTGACCATAATCTCGGTCACGCTTTCATCCTCCAGCAGCGGCTCGATCGGCCCCAAGCCGACCAGCTCATGCAAGACCGACTGCACGAGGCTGTCCCGCTGCCGCCCGGTCAGCGCCGCATTTTCCTCGGCCAGCAGACGCACCGCCGAAAGTGTCACCTGCTCCAAAAGCGCCTGGCGCGGCAGGCGGCTGAGGCGGGACGCATCCGCTTCCGACAGCAGCCGGGCATGGACGCGGCGTTTCCAGGGAAGCAGGTCAGCGGAGAGCGCCATGCAGGCTCCTTGCCAGTGCGAAGAGGCTACACGCAGCTTTGCTGGCCGGGTGCGACAGCACAAACGGGACCCCGCTGTTCACCGACGCCGGGACGAGCCTGCCGTCGTTTGGGATCGTAAAGTCAATTGTCCGGCCTAGAGTCCGCGCGACGTCCGGTAACTGAAGCTTATTCGACGGCGAAACACGGTTCAGGACAATCTGCACTGTGTCCAAAGCGACCGCTTCCAGCCAGAGCCGCGTGTCTGCCAGCGTCGTCAGATCAAATAAGTTTGCGACCAGAAGCACCCGGTCGGCCAGCACCAGCGCCCGGCGAGTGGTGTCGGTCAGCACCGGCGGGACATCCAGCACTAAATAAGCGTAGTCCCGACAGAGCAGCCGAAGAGTCTGCTCCAAGAACGCCGGCGTGAGCGCCTCCAGCGGCAGCGGGGCGGACGCTCCGGCCAGCAGTTTCAGGCCGCAGGCATGCCGCTCTAGATGGTCTTCCAGCAGCGCGGCATCGAGGTCGGCAAGATCGGTTTGAACTAAATCAGCCAGTGTTCGGCGCGGAAAAACATTCAGCAGCAGCGCGGCGTCGCCGAACTGCGTGTATAAATCCAGCAGCACCGCCGGCTTGCCCGTGTCTGCCGCCAGCGCAGCGGCAAGATTGACGGCAAGCGTTGTCTTGCCGAGACCGCCTTTCGCGCCGCTGACGGCAATGATTGTCCCCTGCACCGGGCTGGGAGCCGCCGGACTGCGCCGACGCAGGCTTTCGGCGTAGACCGACTGCACCGCCGCCCGCATCTCGGCAGGCCCTGCGGTTCGGCAGAGAACTTCCCGCGCTCCGGCCCGCATCGCCCGGCGCAGGTCGGAGTCGGAGTTTTCAGCGCAGACCAGCACGGTTTCCAGCGGCAGGCCCGACGACGCCAGCCCTGCCGCCGCCGCGAACCCATCGGCCGGCGGCAGATGCTCGGCGATGAGGACAACATCAGGCCGCAGCGCGTGTGCTTGGCGTAGCGTGTCCGCTCCGTCCCGGCCCGCGCCGACAACCTCAATCGTGTCGTCTTCCGTCAGCACGGCCCGCATTTGCTCCCGGCGCTCCTGGTTGTGTTCGGCGATCAGCACTCGGATGGTCATGGTTTTGTTCGGGCAGAAAGCGCGGCATGAAGAAGCGTGGGAGTTTATTGCCGCGTTCTTTTCTGCCACGTTCTTTATCCCCTTGCCTCTTTCTGATTACGGCACTTGCGCCGGCAGATTGACCGGCGGGCCGGGCTTCGCTTGGTCCCCGCCGCCGTGCTGAAGCTCCGGGAAGTCTTTGTCGAAGTCCCTGCGGCCTACGTCGGGGCGCTGAACCGGCAGGTTCTCCAGGCTGCCCGGTGGCGGCGGATACGCCCCCACCGTCGCCGGAGTGACAATTTCCGGCTGGATCAAGATCAGCAGCTCGCTTTCCTCTTTGCGGGTGGTCGTGTTCTTGAAGAACTCGCCCAGTACCGGGATTTGGCTCAGCAGCGGAATGCGGTCAACCTGCCGCGAAATGGTATTGCGGTACAAGCCCCCGATGACCAGCGTTTCGCCGTCTGCCATTTGCAGTGTCGAAGTGGCCCGCCGTACTGTCAGCGCCGGAACGGAGAAGCCTGAAAGCTGGAGGCCGGCGCCATAGTCCAGCTCGCTGACTTCCGGGGTGACCGTCATCTGGATAATGTCGCCGCCGACCAGCGCGGCTCCGACCAGCAGACGAACCCCATACGGCTTGTATTCAATCGCAACCGACGCGCTCGCACCAAGGGTGCCGCTGCTGGACTGAGCCACGGGGATAGGGATCTCGCCGCCGACCAAAATGCTGCCCTCACTACCGTCCAAGACCATTAAGCTTGGCTCAGAGAGGACACGGGCTTTGTTTTCGGTCACGAGCGCGTCAAGCTGGGCGGCAAGCGGGGAAATGCGGCTGAGGCTGCCGCCGCCGAGCAGGCTGGAATTGGGGGTGTTGACGGCGGCAGTCTGCCCGAACAATATCGGCTGGGGCTGGAATGAGTAGGTGCTGCCGCCGCGTGCCGCCGAGGTGCCGCCGGTTCCCCACTCTATTCCCAGGCTTTTCGAGGCAATCCGGTCTATGTCAATGATCTTGGCGCGGACTAAGATCTGCCGGGTTGGGCCGGAGCCGAGGTTGAGCAGGTTGATTACTTTGAGGTCCGGCGGCAGAGACTGGATGAGATGGTCCAATGGATCCGACGCGACAGCCTCGGTCCCAGATTTTCTGACGACCGCTTTTGTTTTCTCTTTGCCGGCGGCAACTTCGTCCGCTAGTCCGACTTCCGGGTCCGGCGCATCGTCGCCGGCTGCGGCTTTGCGCCGCCCCACCGCCCTGCGGCGGGACTGGGGCGCAGGCCACTCGGTTTCGGCGGACGCGCCCGGCGCGGCTAAGCGAGTGTAGCGGCCTGACAGCGCAATCGTTTTGTCGCCGACCACCTGCACGGCAATGCCGAGCGGGTTCAGCGAGGGCGTCAGCAGCGCGGCATACGTTTGGGCCAGCGACACAGTAGGCGTGAGGTCCGGCGCGACGGTCAGCAGATTTTTCACTTTCGGGACATACACTCCGGCAATCGCGGCGGCCCGCTGCCAGGCAACGGCGCTTGAAACACTGCCTTCAAGAAACAGCGTGTCGCCGATGGCATGGGCCGTCACGCCCGGCAGGCCGATGGCGGACTGCGCCTCGGACGCGGCAGGCCGCAAATCAAACGGCAGGGGAACAACCGATAACCGCAGGCGGTGTGTCCCGGCATGGTCACAGACAAACAGCGTGGTCTGGCCCAGGCTCTTCGCGTTGACAAGGAGCCGCCGCGACGACAGCGGGACAATATCGGCGATCATGGGGCTGCCGACCGCCGCCGTCGTCATCCGGTCAAAGACATAAACGTCGGACTGCCCGATTTTGAGCGTCTTGAGCGTTTCCTGGGCGCGGGCCGGCGGCAGGAAAAGCAGGGTCGCGGCAAGAATGCAGAGCGTGGCGAATATTTTCATGGCGCAACCGTCACCGTCTGGCTGACGGTGCCTTTGATGATGACAATCGAGACATGCGCGGGCGGCGCGGCAGGCGGCGGCACCGCTAAAACGGACAGCGGCGGCAGCGGCCTCATTTTCAGCACGCTCTTTAAGGAGACCGGGCGGGGACGCGGCACAGGGAAAGCTGGCGCGGGCAGGGACGGGATCGGCGTTTCGCTGCCGTCGCCGATCGCTCGGAGCGACAAATGCAGGTGTCCCCGCGCGGCAGCCAGCACCAGCATCTGCGCCTGCGCCGGGGTGACAGCAACGGTCACATGAGCCGCGCCGCTTGACGGGGGACTTGACGGCGGCGCACTGGAAGCGGGCGGCGGTTCGGGCGACGTGTTGCCGCCGACCGCCAGCAGACGGACATTTTGCAGCACTGTCCGCGCCTGTGCCGGGCCGCTTCCCGGCTCATCGGTAACGAGAATGTCCACATGGTCTTCGGGCCGGATAAACAGCTCGACGCCGTCCGCAGGGTCAGTCGCAATCGTCACGGCCCGCAGGCTCGGCGGCAGGGCAAATGCCATGCCGAGCGCAGCGGTTGGGGCGGAAACCGCGCTGTCGGTCACAGCCGCTCCCGCCCGGATCGGCGAAAGCGTGATTTTGCCGGCAAAAACACCGATTGTCTTCGCCGCGCCTTCCGGGATGTCGCTTGGGGCCAAAGGACGCTGCGTAAGCAGCGCCGCCGTCAGCCGGGTCCGGGCCGGAATGTCCTGGGCGGCGACAACCACGAGAATTGCCTTCGGCGTGGCGGCATCCGCCGGCAACCGGCTCCGCACCAGCAGAAACGCCAGGGCCGCCGCCGCCAGCCCGGCAGCCAGCGCCGGCAGGAAGGTTCCCCACTGCGGTTTTTGCCGCAGCGTCTGCATTTTGACTCCGGCTCGGAGCGGCGCGATTTGCATAAGTGGCTTTCGGTTGCTACTGAGTGAGGCGTGGCGGCGTCACCACCCCGGCGTTTGCACAGACCCCCGCCGATGCACCTGACAGGCTAAGACCAAGAAATCGTCCATAAACGACAGCGTTAGTCGCATCTGTCGCGGGCTGGCTGATGAAGAACAGCGCGAACGCGATAATGGTCACATTTCCTGGTTTGTTCTTGACTGCCTGACTGATGATCGGGACCAGCATCAGATGAGCGTCGGTCTGCTCTTGATGCCCATTGAACCAGGCGTCGTAGGTCAGCGACAGATGCGTAAACTGCGTGTTGCTCGGTGCCAGCCGGGCCGAGATGCCGGTTCGTGTCAGTGCCGTGTTGTCATAAATAACGCTGGTTGTCGAGAGTGGCTGATTGGCTGACAGCGGCTGGTCGGACAAATGCAAGATCGTACTTTGATAGCCTGCCCCGGTCCCACTGGTCATCAACGGGTCAAAGCTGCCCTTGGTCAAGAGCTTTCCGGTGGAGTCCCACAAATTGAGCCGGAGCATTACCTGCGCCGTGGCAGGTTGGTACGCGCCCGGCGTTAGCTTCTTTGTCCCGTTCAGCAGCGCCGTGACCTGCATCACCGCCGGGTCCGTGTTCGCCGGATCGTCCCCAATGAGGCCGAACGGCGCGACCGGCATTCCCGGCGGCAGGCCACATGCACTGAGCATACTGGCTGTCGCAGAGGCGGAAACAGTGACCGTGTTAGCCGAGCCGTCGCTCCCATGCGGCGTGAACCCAGCCGCCGGAGCAAACGACAGCGGCGCATTGACGGTTCCCTGAGCGGTGACGCTCCCGCTTGCGTCGGCAGTCACGCTTGTGCTGGTAAAAATCGCGCCGGCCCCATCATTGGCGGCGACGACGCTTCCTGCCGCGATCTCCGGCGCACCCGGCATCGCGGCTCCGGCCAGCGCGGCGGCATCGGCTACGGCCTGCGCCCGCTGCTTGGCAAGGCCCATGAGGCGCAGGTCAATTGCAAGCGAGGCCGCGCCTAGAAGGCCGGTCAGCAGCAGGAGAACCAGCGGCAGTGTCGCGCCGCGCTGCGCGGAGATGGAGCGGAGCCGTAGGGAGCGCGGTAGGAAGAAGCGTGGGAACGGGAAGCGTGGGAATAAATTCCTACGCTGTGGGGCGAAGCGCCGAGTCTCCGCCTTCGCGGACAGGGAAAAGACTGTCATTGCTGTCCTACTCTTTTTCGTCTTTTTCTCCACGCAGGTGGAGAGTATGCCTACGCTTCTTCATGCCACGCTCTTGCCCCCCGCCTCCTCACTCCCGCTGCATGACTAACCTCGCGGTCAAGAGCTTTGTGCTGCCCGAAAAGATATAGGTCGTTACGAGCGGGTGGCTGTAAGTCACCGTTGCCCGGATAAGGTTGGGGGCGATGGCATCGTTCGTGCTGCCTATATCGCCGAGTGGAACCCAGTTAGTCCCATTGTCGAGACTCTTTTCTAAAGTGACATTGGCCGGCGTCAGGTGCAGGCCGGTTCCGGCGCTGACCCCGTTTTTCTCAGCGTCTTCAATGGTACTGCCGACCGATGCCGACCGGGCGGCTTCCCGTGCGGCGGCTCCGACCTGAGCCTGATCGCCGAGCAGCAAGCCGACCTCGATGATGCCGAACAGCAGCAGAAACAGCAGGCTGCTGATGAGCGCGAATTCGACTAAAGCCGCGCCGCGTTGTGCTGTTCTTCGTGTTGTCATCACAGGGAATGCTTGAGCAGTGAATGCAGATGGACGAAAGCAAAGGCCGCGCCGAGGGCCACTGCCGGAGCAAACGGCATTCGGCGAGTCTTCGACAGCGGCGGCAAGGTAAGCTTGCCCCGACGAATAACGGACACAAGGGCCAGCAGACCGGCGGCGAAGATTGCACCGAGCAGGGTCCACAGCAGAAACCCCGGTCCCATGAGGGCGCCGACCGCCATGAGAAGCTTAACGTCGCCCGCGCCGAACGCATGGACGGCATACAAAAGCAGAAGCGGCAGCGCGGCGGCAATCCCCGCCAGCGATCCCAGGAGACCCGGCAGGCCGCCCCAAAAAGCGTGTCCCAAGAGGCCCGCCAGCAGCCCAGCAGCCGCGAGGCCGTTCGGAATGCGGCGGGTCTTGAGGTCACAGACAGAAGCGGCCAGCAGAAGCAGCGCCAGAGCAAAGCTCATAGTTAGTGCAGCGCCGTCGAAGCCGTTCCCAGCTTGGTGTTGACGTTTGTGCCAAGCAAGGTAATCGCGCCGACACAAACAGCCCCAATAAGCGCAACCAGCAGGACATACTCAACCAGGGTTGCGCCGTCGTCGTCGGCCCAAAAGCGCCGGGCAAACGAGCGGGCTGCGGCAAAGGCGGAAGAGAAGGCGGCGGAAGAAAGTGCAGTGTTCATGATGGTCCCCTCCCTGGGGATAGATGTGAAGAAAACGAACAGCGAATGCAGGGTGAGAATGGTGTCAGTAGCTGACGAGTGTGGAGGTTACTGAAGCGACGTCGCCGCCGAATTCAGCTTGGTATTTGCGCTGGTGCCGAGTAAGGCAACGGCCCCCGCGCAGACGACGCCGAGAAGCGCCACGAGCAGGACATATTCGACGAGGGTTGCGCCGTCATCGCCGCGCAGAAAGCGGGCGACAAAGGAAAAGGGCGCAGTGCGAAGCAGGGGGTGTGCTGGAAACAGCATGACGAATTCCTTCCGTGGTTCGTGGTCACTCGGTCCGTGAGATTTTGGATTTGCTTGCTTTGATTGGCTTACGCGGCTATTATACAGCAGAAATGCGGCGGAGTCTCGTATTTTGACGGTTCTTCGGCTAAAATAAATTTTTATTTTTTCGTCAGCACAATTCCAACGAGTGTCAGCAGGCTCAAAACCGCTATCAGGCCACCGGGCATGAATGCACGCGGGCTGCTTTTGAAGTAGCGGACGCTGAAAAAGACGAGGAGGAAGAGTGTCAGGGCAAGCGCCAGCGGCAGTCCCCACGCTTGCTCGGTTTGGATGGCGCGAGCGGCGGCAAGCAACGCCAGACAACTCAGGCCGCCCAGGATCAGCGAGGGGGCGCTTTTTGCTCTCAGGTAGCCGGCAAGCCCGCCGCCGCCCACTAGGACAGCGTAAATGGTGATTACAATTGAAGCGTGCATGGTCAAGATTGTACCCAAAGCGTGTTTGTTGCTTCCCCGCGTGAAAACTTTTGCCTCATTTCTTCGCAGAAACAAATCCGAAACATAAGCGTGTTATCATGGAAACACAAAGCCGCTCCCGCGCTGTTGCGGAGGCTTTCCCCTCACGTTACTTCTTTTTACGGCACACCTGTACCACAGTGTCCTGCGGCTCTTGAAGTGTCCTGCGGCTCTTGACCGGCAACGCTGCCTTTTCTCCGACAAGAAAGCGCCCTGCCATGAGTCCGTTCCAAACACCCGGCGACAGCATTGAAACATTGACCACCGAGACCCGCCAGCAGCGGCTGACCCGGCTCGGTATCGCCACTCCGCGCTTCCTGCAAGGCGTGTACCCGTTTGCTGGGCGCGGCTTCTTTGAAGTCGGCCCGCTGAACGATGCGCTGGGCTATACCGTGCCGCCTGGCGCAACCGCCGAAGTGATTTATGTCCGGGCTGGTAATCTGTCCGACGATCTGATTTATTTGGCGCTGTGCATCAATTCCCAGCCCGTGCGCTACTTCCCCGTCGGCCCGAAAGCCGATTTCCATGTGCCGCTTTCCATCACGGAAACTTATCCCGCCGGGTCAAAGATCGAAGTCGGCTTCGCCGCGCCGCGCGGCTTGAACGGCTCAGTGGTCGTGGATGTCGGCATTTTAGAGGAAGGGACTGAGGCATGAGTAGTCCCACGGCCACGCACTGCCCGTACTGCGCCCTGCAATGCGGCATGAACTTGGTTCCCGATACGCACGGGCTGCTCTCAGTCCAGCCTCGGAAAGACTTTCCGACAAATAAAGGCGGCCTGTGCCAAAAGGGCTGGACGGCGACTGATTTACTGTCCCACCCCGACCGGCTCCTGACCCCGCTGGTGCGCGGCTCAAAAGACGGCGTTTTGCGCCCCGCGACTTGGGACGAGGCTTTGGACCGGGTGGCGGCGGGCATTCAAGCGTCGCAGCGCGTTTACGGGCGTGACTCGGTGGGCGTCTTCGGCGGCGGCGGGCTGACCAACGAAAAAGCCTACTGGCTCGGCAAGTTCGCCCGCGTCGCGCTCCGCACCCCGCATATTGACTATAACGGCCGCTTCTGCATGGCGTCCGAAGGGGCGGCGAACGTCAAAGCGTTCGGCATTGACCGGGGGCTGCCGTTTCCGCTGGAAGACATTGCCGGCGCCGAAGCCATCCTGCTCATCGGCGGCAACCCTGCCGAAACCATGCCGCCGATCATGCAGTATTTCGAGCGGCAGCGCGAGAACGGCGGGGCGCTCATTGTCGCCGACCCGCGCCGGACCGCGACCGCCGCACAGGCCACGCTGCACCTGCCGCTGACGCCGGGAACGGATTTGGCCCTCGCCAATGGACTACTGCACGTCGCTGCCGCCGACGGTTTGCTGGACCATGAGTTTATTGCGGCCCGGACGACCGGCTGGGAGAGCGTCCGGCGGGTCATCACGTCGTTCTGGCCCGACCGGGTGGAGCGCATCACCGGCGTTCCCACAAAAGACATCATCAAAGCCGCGCACCTCTTGGGAGAAGCCGGGACGGCGACGGCCCTGACGGCGCGGGGCGCGGGCCAGCAGTCCAAAGGCGTGGATAACACGCTGGCATTTATCAATCTGATGCTCGCGCTCGGCAAGGTCGGCAAACCCCACTGCGGCTACGGCTGCCTAACGGGCCAGGGCAACGGGCAGGGCGGGCGCGAGCATGGGCAGAAAGCCGATCAACTGCCGGGCTACCGCAAGATAGACAACCCGGAACACCGTGCCTATGTCGCGGAAGTTTGGGGCGTGGACTCCGAAACCCTGCCGGGGCCGGGCCGGTCAGCGTATGAGTTGATCGATTCGATGGGACAGGACGGCGGCATCCGGGCCATGCTCGTCATGGCATCGAATTTAGTCGTCTCCGCGCCCCGGTCCCTGCATGTGCAGGAGCGTCTGCGGGCGCTGGACTTCCTGTGCGTCTCGGACATCTTTTTGTCGGAAACCGCGCTGCTGGCCGATGTCGTCCTGCCGATTGCCCAGTGGGCAGAGGAAAGCGGCACGATGACCAATCTGGAAGGCCGGGTCATCCACCGCAAACAAGCCGCGCCGCGCCCCGAAGGCGTTTCAACCGACGCCGCGATTGTCACGGCTTTGGCCCAGCGCCTCGGCGCGGGTAAGTTCTTCCCAACCGACGACCCGGCGGCGATTTTTGAAGAGCTTCGCCGTGCCAGCGCGGGCGGGGCCGCCGATTATTCCGGCATCACTTACGCACGCATTGACGCCGAGAACGGCGTTTTCTGGCCCTGCCCGTCGGAAGAGCATCCGGGAACGCCGCGCCTTTTTCAAGACCGCTTCGCGCATGAAGACGGTCGGGCGAAGTTCCATGCCGTCCACCACCGCACGGCGGCGGAAGAGCCGGATGACGAGTATCCGCTCTACCTAACCACCGGCAGGCTGATGGCCCAGTACCAATCGGGAACGCAGACCCGGCGCGTCGCCGCGCTGAATGCAATCTCCCCAGAGGCATTCGCCGAGATGCACCCGGCCCTCGCCAGGCGCTTTGGCCTTACGGATGGCGATGACGCCACTCTCACCACCCGGCGCGGGACAATCACCATTAAGGCGCGGCTGACGCCGACGATTCGCCAGGACACGATTTTTGTGCCGTTCCACTGGGGCGGCGCATCGTGCGCCAACACGCTCACCAATCCCGCGCTTGACCCGGTCTCGAAAATGCCGGAGTTCAAAGTCTGCGCGGTCCGGGTGGAGAAGGCATAGAGGCCCCCACCCCCCGGCGGGAACCGCCGACCCCTGCCCCCGTTCCGGGAGAGGGGTAAAGATTAGGAAAGAAGCTGAAGTGCCTCCCTCCACTTCTTACCCCTCTCCCACGAAGTGGGGGCAGGGGTCGGCGGGAACCGCCGGGGATGGGGGCTGCCGTTCTCAACGCACTGCCGCGTCACCAATTTCATGTTAAAGCTCGTTCATTCTCAGAAATCTTTCAAGGAGACATCATGAAAATCAGTGACCTGAAAAACAGCGGTCACGCGCCGTCCCTGTTCAGCGCGTTTCTGCACTTCGACATCTCGTTCATGGTCTGGGTCATTCTCGGTGCGATTGCGCCGTTCGTTACCACCGACGCCCTGCTGACCGGGGCCAACCTGCGGGTGACGCCGTCAGCGCTGATCTCGAAGACGACCCCCTACACGCTGGTCGTCAAAGGCCCGCAGACCATGAAGCAAAACCCGAAGCTCAAAGCCGACCAGCCGAAGAACGTCTACAACCTCCTGATCAAACCCGGCACGCCGACGACGATCAAACCGAGCGATAAGCCGGTGGAGAAGTTCGTCGTCAACAATGCCGACCCGGCGACGATTGCCGCTGTGGACGCCAAATCCAAATACATCCAGATTGCCGCCGCGCCCGGTGCGGTCGGCAACCCGAATGACAACGTCATCGGCCTGAAACCGCTGGCCGCGCTGGCGAAAGACGGCAAAGCGTTCCAGCCGGTCGCGAACGGCTACCCGGCAAAAGTCGCGCTCGGCCTCCTGGCAATCCCGCTGCTGGCGGCGGGCTTCTGGCGCATCCTGCTCGGCGTTCTGTCGGACCGCTTCGGCTCGAAGCGCGTCGGCGTCGCGTCTATGGCCCTGACCCTGCTGCCGCTGGCTGTGGGCTGGCAACTTGCCAGCACCTTTAACTCGCTTGTCTTTGTCGCCTTCTTCCTCGGCCTTGCCGGCGCGTCGTTTGCGGTCGCTTTGCCGCTGGCGTCCCGCTGGTATCCCCCTCACCTGCAAGGACTGGCGATGGGCATTGCCGGGGCAGGGAACTCAGGCACGGTCCTGGCGACGATCTTTGCGCCGATGCTGGCAAAAGCCTACGGCTGGCACACTGTTTTAGGTCTGCTGATGATCCCTGTTGCTCTTGTGTTTATTATCTTTGCACTTCTCGCGAAAGACCCGCCGACAAAAGCGAAAGCCGCGACCGGTGCGGACTTCGCGCGGGTGCTGGCCCAGGCCGACGCCTGGCGCTTCTGCCTGCTATATTTCGTGACCTTCGGCGGCTTTGTCGGGCTGTCGTACTTTATGAACAAGTTCTTTGTGGACCAGTATGATTTCCCGAAAGCGACGGTCGGCCTGGCGACGGCCCTGTTCATCGTCGCCGGCTCCCTGCTCCGTCCGGTCGGTGGCGCACTTGCCGATAAGCTCGGCGGCATTCGGATGCTGACGGTGATGTACGCCACGGCCTGCGTCATGGCGCTCGGCATCGGCTTCCTGATTACAAATATGTGGGTGACATTTGTGATGCTGTTCCTGCTGATGGGCTGCCTCGGCATGGGCAACGGCTCGGTGTTCCAGATGATCCCCCAGCGCTTCCGCCAAGAAATCGGCGTGATGACCGGGCTGGTCGGCGCGGCGGGCGGCGTCGGCGGCTACTACCTGAACCTGAACATGGGCATTCTGCATGACCGGTTCGGCACCTACGGCGCGGGCTTCTTCGCCTTCTCGGCGATTGCCCTGGTCGGCCTGCTGGTCCTGCGGCTGGCCGCGCCCGGCTGGCAGCAGTCGTGGCTTGGGGAAGGCGGCGTGGCGAAACACGAGCCGGCCCACGAGCGCATTCTGGTCGGCCCGGACGGCGCGGATTTAGAGATGGCTTAGCCAGATTGCTGAAGCCGAGGGTGTAGAAACCCCCGGCAGGGAAATGTCCTTCGGACAAAGATAACGGCGAACGACGGCATAACTCCTCGTCCGAAGGACGCTTCTTTGCCGGGGGTTTCTACACCCCCGGCTCTTGGATGCCTCGGTTTGAAATCCGATAGGCTTATAATACAACATCTTTAGGAGATCCTAATCAATGTACTCAAAACCAAAACTATTGCAGGGCGTGTTTGCCTTTGAAGGCCACGGCCTCACAAACCCTCACCCAATTTCCGGCAGGCTGGCTTACACGGTCCCGGTCGGCAAGCGGACCCAGTTTGTTTACTTTAGAGCCGGCAACTCGGCAGCGGAAATGGTTTATGTCGTGCTGATGCGCGACGGCGAACCCATGCGCTACTTCCCCATCGGTGCACGCGGCGATGTCCATGTGGCACTAGCCGTCGTCGAAGATATGATGTCGGGAACTAAATTAGAGGCCTATTTGGCTGCCCCGGAAGGCGTGTCAGGAACGGTGGTTTTAGACATCGGCTTGGTGGAGGTGTAATATGAGCGAGAAACAAAAGTTAGTCGTGATCGGCAACGGCATGGCGGGCGCACGGACCGTCGAAGAGATCCTCGCGCGGGGCGGCGGCGAGCAGTTTGACATCACCATGTTCGGCGATGAGCCGTATGGCAACTATAACCGGATTTTGCTGTCTAATGTCCTGAACGGCACTCAGGATGCCGCTGACATCTTTCTAAACCCGCTGGACTGGTACACCGAAAATGATGTCACGCTTCATGCGCCGGCGAAAGTGCGGCATATTGACCGTGCCCGCAAAGAAGTCCACTCGGATGACGGCCAGATTACGCCTTACGACAAGCTTTTAATTGCCACCGGCTCCCGGCCCTTTGTGCCGCCGATGGAAGGGCTGGAAACACCCGATGGCGAGACCAAGCACGGCGTTTTTGTCTTCCGCACGCTCGACGACTGCCACAAGATCGCGGGCTATGCGACCAAGTGCCGGAAAGCCGCCGTCATCGGCGGCGGCCTGCTCGGTTTAGAGGCGGCGCGGGGGCTGATCAACTACGGCGTCGAAGTGCATGTCATCCATATCTCCGGCCACTTGATGAACCAGCAGCTTGACCCCGCTGCCGGCGGCATCTTAAAGGGCATCATGGAGAAGATGGGCATCCATGTCCATACCATGAAAGCGACGACGCGGGTTCTGGGCGAAGACAGCGTCACGGGCCTAGAGTTTAAAGACGGCACGACGCTGGACTGCGACATGGTAGTCATCTCGACCGGCATCAAGCCGAACGCCGAAATCGGCGCGGAGTGCGGCCTGACGGTCGAGCGGGCGATTGTCACCGACAACCAGATGCGCTCGGTGGACGATCCCGACGTGTACGTTGTCGGCGAGTGCGCCCAGCACCGGGGGCGGGTTTACGGGCTAGTGGCTCCGCTCTGGGAGATGGGAACCGTGCTGGCGGATCATATCACCGGGCGCAACGAAAACGCGGCGTATCACGGCTCGAAAATCGCGACCAAGCTCAAAGTGATGGGCGTCGAGCTTGCCTCGATGGGCGTCACCGAGCCGCAAGATGACCGCGACGAGGTGGTGACGTTCTCCGAGCCGAAGCGCGGGACCTACAAGAAGCTGATCATTCGCGACGGCATTCTCGTCGGCGCAATGATGCTGGGCGACTTGAACAAAGTGGCGTATCTGATGCAGGCGTTCGACCGGGGTACTCCCCTGCCCGAAGAGCGGCTTTCACTGCTGTTCGACATGGGCGCACCCTCGACGCAGGCGACGATGCTGGAAATGCCCGACTCAGCCCAGATCTGCAACTGCAACGGCGTCTCCAAAGGCCAAATCCGAAAGTGCGTCGAAGGCGGCAAGCGGTCGCTGAAGATGGTCATGGAAGCCACCCGCGCCGGCGCCGGCTGCGGCTCGTGCAAGAAGCTGGTGCAGGAGGTGGTCGAATGGGCCGCCGAGGGGCAGGTGGAAGAAGACCCCAGCATCCATTACTACGTTCCGGGCGTCCCCTATTCTAAGACAGAGCTGGTCGAGCAGATTATGGCTCGGCAGCTCAGATCTGTGTCGTCGGTCTTTGATGCACTTGCGGGCGGCGTTGAGGAAGTCACGGCCAAGATGGGCCTGGCGTCTTTGTTAAAATCGCTTTGGGGGTCGGAATACCAAGACGAGCGGGATGCCCGGTTCATCAACGACCGCGTTCACGCCAATATCCAGAAGGACAAAACGTTCTCGGTCATCCCGCGTATTTATGGCGGCGTTACCACCGCCGATGACCTGATCCGTATCGGCAAAGTTGCCAAAAAGTACGATGTGCCGATGGTGAAGTTCACCGGCGGCCAGCGGATTGACCTTTTGGGCATTACGAAAGAGAACCTGCCGCATGTCTGGAAAGACCTGGGGATGCCATCGGGCCATGCCTACGGCAAGTCGTTCCGAACGTGCAAAACCTGCGTCGGCACCGACTTCTGCCGCTACGGGGTCGGGGACAGCACGGGCCTCGGCATCAAGATCGAGAAGCGCTTCCAGGGCATTGAAAGCCCCGGCAAGATGAAGCTTGCGACCGCCGGCTGCCCGCGCAACTGTTCGGAAGCGATGGTCAAAGATGTCGGCGCGGTCGCGATTGAAGGCGGCCTCTGGGAAATCTACGTCGGCGGCGCGGCAGGCGCTCATATCCGCAAGGGCGACATTCTCTGCACTGTGGACTCGCACGAAGAAGTTATTCAAGTCATGGGCCGCTTTATGCAGTATTACATTGAGAACGCCAAGTACTTAGAGCGCACCTACAGCTTCGTCCCGCGCGTTGGTTTGGACAAAATCAAGGCCGTCGTCGTGGACGACAGCGAAGGCATCGCCGCGCGGCTTGACGCCGCCATGCAGGCAACGGTGGAGGCGTATGTGGACCCATGGCTGGAAGCCGACCGGCCCGCGACGGCCAACCAGTTCGTTTCCACGCTGCCGGTGCTGGCTTAAAGAAGCAGAGCCGGGGGTGTAGAAACCCCCGGCAAAGAAGCATCCTTCGGATGAGGATCAGAGTGGGCATATCTGCTGGCTTGCTCTTTGTCCGAAGGACATTGGATTGCCGGGGGTTTCTACACCCCCGGCACAAGGTAACGCCTCCATGCTCACACTTGAAAACCTCAAAACATCTCACGCCGCCGAAGCAACATCTCACGCCGCCGAAGTTGCGCTCGGTCCCGTAGACCAGATTCCCCACGGCGAAGGCCGCGTCTTTCCCGTCCACGGCGTAGACATCGCCGTGTTCCATACCCGCGCCGGCCAGGTTTATGCCGTGCAGGCGGAATGCCCGCACCGGCAGGGACCGCTGGCCGATGGCCTGCTCGGCGGTACAATTCTGATGTGTCCGTTCCACTCCCGTAAGTTCGACCTGACGACAGGGATCGGCTTGCAGGGCGACTGTAATGTGCAGACATACCCTGTGCGGATGGATGAGGGCGGCGGGCTGTGGGTGACGGTGTAAACAGCATCAGGCAGAAAGCCAGGAAGAGTCCCCCCAGCCCCCAATAATGGGGGAGCCGGACAGAAAGGAAAAAGCCTCTCTCACTCCTGTCCTAAATCATGCTCCCCCATTATTGGGGGCTGGGGGGACTCTTGACTTCCACCCCTCATCTATGTCACACTTTCCGCACTCAGCTTATCCCGCACTCAGCTTATCCCGCACTCTTCCCCCGCAGCGACGCGGCTTTTCCCACTCACGCTACTGAGTTTTGCCGTGTCGCTATGTTTTCTATTCTCGTTCTCGCGCCTTCCGGTAAAAATCCATTCCTGCCGCCGCTGGTTGCCGCACTTAAACAGGCCGGGTATTCTGTCGGCAGGACCGCCCTTGACGGCGGGGTCAACACGATGGAAGAACTCTGCGGGGCCTTTGACGGCAGGCCGCCGGAAGTGCTGCTGGCGGATCTGTCGGGGGCGGCGGACTGCCTGCCGCTCCGCCATGCCGCCCGTCTCCTCCAGACCGCCTGGGGCGACGACATGCCGCCCCCGGCGCGTCTTGCCCTGCTGACCCCGCGCCACCTGACTCAGCCCGATTGGCCCGCCTACACCGATGATTTCCTGCTGCCGCCGTATGCCCCCGCCGAGATGCTGGCTCGGCTGTCTTTGCTGTCATTTCGCAAGCGCCAAGTTCAGGCCGGCGACCTGCTGCGGCTGCCGGATTTAGTGCTGGATTTGGGATCGGGCTGCGCCCGCGACACGGGCGGCTCCCTGCTGCCGCTGACCCCGCGCGAGTACGAGCTGCTGCGGTTTTTGACCCTGCACCGGGGCAAGTTCTTTAGCCGTGACCGGCTGCTGGACCTTGTCTGGGGCGTAGACTTCGACGGCGGCGAGCGCACGGTAGACATTCACATTCGGCGGCTCCGGGCGAAGCTGCCGCCGCAGGCCGCCGACCTGCTGGAAACCCGGCGCGGCACCGGCTACGGTTTGCGGTCGGCGTAGCTCCCCTGAGTTGCGGCGGGGGGCGATGTTTCCATTCACCTTATTGCGGCAATACTGGCCCTATGAAAGACAAAGTTGAAGACAAACACGAACCTCATGCAATTCCGCTTGACCCCGCCGGACAGGCCGGACACTCCGAAGACGACGGCACGGAAGAAGTCCGGCCGGACCTTGCCTTTAAGCGACTGGCGATTGTCAATGTTCTCTTTTTCGGTCTCCCGAACGCAGGCGACCGGGGCTGGGCTTTAGTAGACGCCGGCATTCCCGGCACGGCGGGGCCGATCAAGCGTGCGGCGGCAAAGCGCTTCGGCAGAAACGCACGCCCGGCAGCCATTATCCTAACCCACGGCCATTTCGACCATGTCGGCGCACTGGAAGAGCTGGCCGCCGAGTGGGACGCGCCGGTTTACGCGCATCCGTCCGAGATGCCCTACTTGAACGGGCAGGCGGCGTACCCCGCGCCGGACCCGACTGTCGGCGGCGGGCTGATGGCGGCGCTGTCCGGGCTGTACCCACGCGGCCCGGTCAATTTAGGAGCGCGGCTCCATGCCCTGCCGGAAGACCATTCGGTCCCGTTCATGCCCGGCTGGACCTGGCTCCATGCACCGGGACATACTCCCGGCCAAGTCGCGCTGTGGCGTGGCTCCGACAAGACGCTCATTGCCGCCGATGCGTTCATTACAACTGCTCAGGAGTCGGCTTACGCAGTCGCCGTGCAGAAGCCTGAAATGCACGGTCCGCCGATGTACTTCACGCCGGACTGGCTTTCAGCGCGAACTTCAGTGGAGGTTTTGGCGGCGCTTGAGCCGGACCTCGTTATCACCGGCCACGGCCCGGCGATGCAGGGCGCGGACATGCAGGCGGCGCTGCACACGCTCGCCCGCGACTTCGACACGATTGCGGTTCCGGCGCACGGCAAGTATGTGCTGCACCCGGCGACCGCCGCCGACGGCAGCGCGTATGTCACGCCGAAACAGTGATTTTTCTGTCAATTTCTTCACTAACCTTTGCTGCCCTTTTTGCCGACAACGGTAGAAAGGGCATTTTTATGAGACCACTTTTCGGCATCGGGACGCTGACATTTTTGTCGCTGCTGCTGTTCGGCGGCGGCGTGTTTCTGCATGGGGTCAAACCGGCTGTCCCTGCGGCGCATGGCAGAAGCAGGGCCAGCACAAAACCCGTTCCAAAAGCGGCCGAAGCGGAGGCCGGGGCGGATAGCAGCCGGGCTTACCTTTTGACCGTCGCAGGCGGGGCCGGCCTGTTCGTGTCGGCCTTTGCCGCGCTTGCCCTCAGCCACTCCCTGCGTATCCCTACTCCTGAAGCCGCCCGGCGAATGCGCGAAGCCGAGCGGGCGGCACGCCAAAAACAGCAGGAAGCTTACGAGGCGCGGCAGGAATCGTTGCAGGTTCAGCTTTTGGAAGCCAAGCAGCACAAAGCCGAGACGGAAGCTCTTCGGGACCAAGTTTCGCGGCAGTTTCAAGAGTTCTTCCGCACCCTTCCCGTGCCATGCTTTTGTTTTGCCGCCAGCGGCAGGATTATCCGCTGGAATGCCGCCTGCGAGGCGCTGTACGGCATTCCAGCGGCGGCGGCGCTGGAAACGACGCTCTGGGAGACTATTGTGCCGGCCCGTGAGCGTGAGGACGCCGAAGCAAAGATCAGCCGGGTGCTGGCCGGGGCGTCGCTGCTGGGGGAAGAACGGTGGGACACGGTGGCAGGCGGCAGGCAGGCGGCTCTTCGGTGCAGCATGGTTCCGCTTTACGACGCCGACGGCCAGATCATCGGCGGCCTGAGCGCGGGGGTGGATGTCACCGAGTTTGCGGCATTGCAGCAGCAGGTCGCGGCGCTGATGCTCGCGCTGGAAGCCGCGCAGGCAGACGGAGGGCGAGTAGAGCCGGCCCGCGCTGCTGCCCCACAGCAGAGCGGCACAGCAGCAGCCGAGCCGGAGCTGTCAGGACACCCGGCGTTTCGCGCCCGGCTCGCGGAGGAAATCGAGCGGGCTGCCCGCTACCATGCCCCGCTGTCTTTGGTTCTGCTCGACTTGGACGGTTTCGCCGCCCGCAACCGCTCCTTCGGCTTTGAGGCCGGAGACCAGGCGCTCGCCGCCGCCGCCGCCGCAATCAAGTCCAAAATCCGCACGGTGGACGTGCTGGCGCGGCTGGGTCCCGATGAGTACGCCCTGATCCTGCCGGAAACCGGGGAAGCCGGGGCAAGGGTTGCCGCCGAACGCCTGCGGGCCGGTATTACCGGCACTCTTCCTGCCGGACAGCCGCCCTTGTCCGCGTGTCTCGGAGCCGCCCTGCTGACGCCCGGCGTTTCCGAGGCCGTGCTGATCGCCCGTGTCCAGGAGGCGCTGGCCGCTGCCCGGTCCTGCGGCGCAGGCACGGTGGCCCATTATCAGGACCTCGTCCAGAGGCCCTCTTCCAGCTTTCCTCCGCCTCGCCCGCGCCGTGCCGCCAAGACCGCAAAGGTTTAGAAGAGGCGGCAACAGACCGGAGACCAGTTTTCCCACAAATGCCGGGATGACAATGCCGATGTCAGGGCGCAGAAAGGTGGTTGAAATACTGAACTTCCCCCACGGTGCCGGCGGCGGCAAGCGACGCGGCAAAACCGGGCGGCGGCGACAGGCGGCGGACGGAAATACCGGCGTCGGCGCGAAGCCGACTCAGGTCCGTGACTTCGTAACGTCCGAGGTTGTCAGGCATCAGCGTAAGCTGCGGCAGCGCAAATGAAAGGCCCCTGCCGAGCGCTTTGACATAGGCTTCTTTGGCGGTCCACAGCGACAAAAACGCAGCGTGGCGCTCCGCAGACGCCGTCTGTTTCAAGGCTTCCTGCTCCTGCGGCGAGAAGACTTGAGCGGCTAATTCTTCCGGCACAAAGTCCTTTCGCAGACGCTCGGCATCCACGCCGACTTCTTGGTTTGAGGCGACGGCCAGCAGCAGCAGGGAGCCGGAGTGCGAAAGATTGAAGCGCAGCGAGCCGTGCGGCAGGCGGGGCTTGCCCCACTGCCCGACCTCAAACTCCAGCGCACGCGGCGGAGCGTCTAAGTAGGCGGCGAGTGTCCGGCGCAGCAGGGTCCGGCCTGTCCGCCAGCGGCAAGCGTCGCGCTCAAAGCCGAAGCGAGCCGCACGGGCGCGTTCGCCCGCCGACAGCAGTTCAGGGCGTGCCTCTTCTTCGTCCAGATCGAACTGCCACAGGTGAACGCACCCAAGCGTCGGCGGGGTCACTGGGAAGCCTCGGCGAGACAGAGCGCCAGGACCTGGGCCAGCGCCGACACCTGCGGCTCGTTCATCATTGTCAAATGAGTGCCGGGAGCATCGTGAATGTCCAGGCCGCCCCGGAACCTGTCGCCCCACCAGAGAGCTGGGTCGCGCTCCTCAAAGACAGAAACTTCGGCGGCGCGGAACAAGGTTGCCCGCGCCGGGTAGGGCGGCGTCTCATACCGGAAAAACGCCGCTTCGTTTGCCAAGATCACCGCTTCCAGCGCGGCGAGCTGTTCCGGGGCCAGCGTTCCCGCCAGCTCTTCCGCCGCCTTCTGCCAGTCCGCTTTTTTCCCCTGCACCATTTCCCGCGCTTTTGCGCCCAGTGACAGCAGCGCGTCTTTCGGCGTGCCGTTTTTCAGCAGCGACAAGTGGCCGGCCATGCGGCGCAGGCGCGGCTTGTCAATGAGGTTCTGCTGGTAGGCGACCGGGGCATAGGCATCGAATAGGGCCAGCAGGCCGACGCGCTCGCCGCCGGCATGAAGCTGCCGGGCCATCTCTGCCGCCAATACGCCGCCGAGCGAGTAGCCGCCGAGATGGTACGGGCCATGTGGCTGGTGCTTTTTGATGTCGCGCAAATACCGCGCGGCCATGTCTTCCAGCGACGTGAGCGGGGTTTCGCCGGTGTCCACGCCGACCGCCTGCAAGCCGAAGACGGGCTGGTCCGGCGGCAGACGGTTGGCAAGAGCCTGATAGAAAAGCACCAGGCCGTGGTCGGGATGAATGCAGTAAAGCGGCGGCTTGTGGCTTGAGCCGGACGGCGTCTTCAGCGGCACAAGCGTTGACGACGACTGTATCGCGGACTTCTGCGGCGCGGCTTTTTGCGGCAGGGATTTCTGCGGCGTAGATTTCTGCGCGATGATCTCGGCCAGCGCCTCCAAAGTCGGCGCTTGGAAGAGAGTCGGGAGCGGCAGGCGAAGGCCGAATTCCTGCTCGATACGCCCGTACAGCCGCAAGGCCAGCAAGGAGTAACCGCCGCGCTCAAAGAAGTTGTCGGAAACGCCGAGGCTGGGAACGCCCAGCACTTCTCCCCACAGCAGCGCCAGCCGCAGCTCGGTCTCCGTGAGCGGCGCGGCTTCTGCGTGCGGCGCTGCGGCAGGCGGCGCGGCAGCGGTTTCGGCGGCGATCATGTCCGCCGCCAGCCGCAGGGGGGCAATCCACGGCCCGACAGCGCCGTCCGGCTGGGCCGTCACGGCGGCGAGCAGCGCTTCGAAGTCCCCAAGCAGGCGCTCGATCGTTGCCAGGTCAAACAAATCCGCGCTGTAGTCGCATTCCACTTCCAGACTGCCGGCTTCTTCAATGACGTTCAAGCCTAAGTCAAACTGAAAAAAGCGGCGCGGCGTATGCCGCAGCCTTGCCGTCAGTCCGGCAAAGCCGAGGTCTGCCGGAAACTGGTCAATGTTGAAGGTCAGCGTAATCGGCAGGGGCCGGTCCAGCGCCGACATGACGGCGTCCAGGCTGTAAGCTTGATGGTCCATCCCCGACAGCAGCGCGGAACGAGTGGCAGCGAGGTAATCCGCAAAAGCGCCGTCCGGCGCGGAAGGGACACGCACCGGCAGGAGCGAAACGCAGTGGCCGACCATCTCTGCATTTTCTTCCCCGGCCTGCCCCGCTGACGGAACCCAAACAACGGCGTCGGACTGGCCCGACAGCCCGTGCAGGAGCAGCGTGTAGACGGACAGCAGCGCGGCAGACAGCGTTGTCCCGGAGCGCAGGCAAAGCTGCCGAAGCGCCGACCCCAGCGCGGGCGGAACCCGGCGGCTGGCCCGTGCGCCCCGGTAGGTTCCTAAAGCCTGACGCGCCCGGTCCACCGGCAGACGCAGCGGGGCGGGCGGCGGCGAAAGCTGCTGCGCCCAGTACGCCTCATTCCCCGCGCCCTGGGGCGCTGTCGCGTGGTCCCGGAACGACGCCGCTTGGCCCGGCGTCCACGCCCGGCCCGCCGACAAAGCCGTGTACGCCGACGCAAGATCCGCCAGCAGAACACCGAACGACCAGCCATCGCAGACAATGTGATGCGCTGTGATCACCAGCCGGTGCTTGTCCGCGCTGTGCCGGATCAGCCGAAAGCGTAGAAGCGGCGCGTCTGCGAGATCAAACGGCTCCCCTGCTTCCGCCGCCAGGATGTCCGCTTCCCGTGCGTCCCGCTCCGCCGGGGCAAGTCCGGCTAAGTCACTGACCGGAACGGGAACCGAAACCGACGCCAGCGTCTGCTGCCCTTCGCCATCGGGCAAAATCGTCGTCCGCAGGGCATCGTGCCGGGCGACGACCGCGTGCGCCGCGCGGATCAGCGCGTCCCCGTTCAGCGGCCCGTTCAAGTCTAAGAGGACCGACTCGTTAAACGCGCACGATGCCTCCGCGCCCATCTGCGTCGTCAGCCAGACTCCGCGCTGCCCTTCGGTCAGGGGGAAAACTGGGAGAGGAAAGACTTGGGAAGGAGAGGTTGACGGCGGGGGCGGCAGGAAGCCGCCCGCCTGCATTTCCCGAACGCTGCCCTTGAATGCCTCCGCAATGGCGGAAATATCGCCGTCCGTATGCGCCGTGGACAAAAAGCAGGGACGGCCTTCCCAGATATGGACGCCGTGAAAGCGCAGATAAAAGAACAAAAGGCTCGCCCACTTGATTTCCGGCGCGAATTGGAAGTAAAACAGCGACCCGAAGCTCGCAAGCTGGATCGGCACGTCGGCACAGTCGAAATCGGCATTGACGGTCTGGACAAACGCCGTTGTTTTGGCATTGAGTTCTGTTTGCAGTCCCGGCCCGGACGCTTTGAGATGCTCTAAAGTGGCTTTTGCAGCGGCCAGCGCGAGCGGGTGCCGGACAAACGTGCCGGCAAAGAACGTGACGCCTGCTTCGGGCCAGCTTCCGTCGCCGAACTGCCATTGTCCGCCGTCGAACGCATCCATGTACTCGGATTTTCCGGTCACGATGCCGATGGGCAGGCCGCCGCCGACAATCTTGCCGTAAGTGGCCAGGTCCGCTTTGATGCCGAAATGCGCCTGAGCGCCGCCCGGATGGATGCGGAACCCCGTGATCACTTCGTCAAAGATCAGTGCCGCGCCCGCGCCCTCGGTGATTTTGCGAACTTCGCGCAGGAACTCGGCGGGCTGCAAGGCCGGGCGGCGGCTTTGTACCGGCTCGACCAGAACAGCGGCAAGCTCCGGGGCAAGCACGCGCAGTGTTTCCAGGGTTTCGGGCGTGCCGTAGTCTAAAATGACGATCTCATCGGTCATGCACTCCGGGATGCCCGGCGCAATCGGCACCGCCCGGCGGGCGGCGCCCGTGCCGTTAGCACGGGCCAGCACTTCATCGAAGGTTCCGTGGTAATCGCCCGTAAAGTAGACGATTCTCGTCCGGCCCGTTACTGTCCGCGCAGCCCGCATGGCGGCCATGACCGCCTCGGAGCCGGTGTTGCAGAACGTCACCCGGTCGGCTCCGGTCATCTCGCAGACCAGCAGGGCGACTTCTCCGGCCAGCGGCGACTGCGGCCCGATCTCGATCCCGGTTTCAAGCTGCTTTTGGAGGACCTCGGTGACAAATGCGGGGGCATGTCCGAACAAGTTGGTGCCGAACCCCATGGTCAGATCCACATAATCGTTCCCGTCGGTATCCCACAAATGCGCCCCGGCAGAGCGCTCGGCGACGATGGGGTAGACCATTTCTTTCCAGTAGGACTTGAACCCGGCGACCGCGCGGGGGTCAGCCAGATGCGCCCGGTGAAGCTGGGTCAGCCGCTTCGACCCCGGCGTTTTGCGGGCGTAGCGGTCAACAAACGCGCTGAGATGCGCCTGCTGCTGCTCTGTCAGGCCGCTGGAAGCGCCAGCTTCAATCGGCTTGAACGGCCCGAACGCCGCCGGGGCGCTCTTCGGCTCAGTCGGGGCGGGAAGCGCCGGCGGCAGGGAAGCGGCGGGAGCCGGCGAGGTCCCGCGCAACAGCGCAAGCTGATCGGCCATAAGCTGTAATTGGCGGCTGATAATCTGCTCTAGGTCGCCGGCGGGAGCGGCGCTTGCCGGGGCAGGAGCAAGCGAGACGGAAGCGAGAGGCACAGGCGGAGCCGCTGGAGCAGGAGCGAGCGACGCAGCGGGCGCGGCGTCAGGCGGCATTTTTTTGTCCAGCAGGGACGCCAGCGCCGCCGGGGTCGGCGCATCTTCCAGCAGAGTGCGGAACGTGATTTTGACGCCGAACTTGCGCCCAATCGCCGAGGAAGCCTGGGTTAAAAAGAGGGAGTCGAAGCCGAGGTCAAGGAATGTCGCAGCCGGCGCAATGTTCGCAGCCGGCACGCCCGATTGATCGGACAAAAGCGTGGTGAGATCGCGCAGCAGGCGCTCGGCTCGGTTTGGTACGGCGGCGGCAGGGACCGGCGCGGCGGGAGTCGGTATGGCGGGAATAGGCATAGGGGATACTACTTCTTGCGGCAGATTGGCGGGGCGTACAGGTTGCCACGGATTGGCGGGGCGTACCGGCTCAACCCAGTGGCGGGTACGCTCGAACGGATAAGTCGGCAGGCTCATGCGGCGGCCAGCCCGGCTTGCCGTCACGGGAACGCCGGACAGCCAGAGACGCCCGGCGCAATTCAGAAACGCCGCGCCCGGCGGCAGCTTGCCGCCGTCAAGCGACGCCAGCACGTCATGGCCTGCCGCTTTCGCCGGGTGCTGGCGGGCAAGCGGCGACAGCGTGACCGCCGGACCGACTTCCAGCAGCAGGCGGTTCGGGTCCGCAAGCAGCGTGCCGATGCCGTCCGCAAAGCGCACGGTCCCGCGCAGGTGGGCGGCCCAGTAGCTTGGGTCAGCCGCTTCGGCGTCGGTGATCCATGTCCCGGACACGTTGGACACGAACGGGATGGACGGGGCCGAGCGCGGCACACTCGCGACAATCTGCGCGAACTCGGCGAGAACTGGGTCCATCATCGCTGAATGGAACGCATGGGAAGTCGGCAGGCGGCGGCAGGCGACGCCCTGATGGGCGAGCCGCGCTTCCAGGGCTTCCACGGCATCGGTCGGGCCGGAGACGACGCACAGGGACGCGCTGTTCTCCGCCGCCAGCGAAAGTGTGCCGCCAAGCAGCTTGCGCGTCTCCGCCGCCGGCTGACGCACCGCCAGCATCGCCCCGGACGGCAGGGTCTGCATCAGCCGCGCCCGGCCCGCCAAAACAGTGAGAGCGTCCGGCAGCGTGAAAACGCCCGCAAGACACGCCGCGACAAACTCGCCGACACTGTGGCCGAGCATCGCCGTGGGGGAGACGCCGCAGGACTGCCAGAGCCGGGCCAGCGCGTAGCCGAACATGAACAGCGCGGGCTGGGCCAGCCCAGTTTGGTTAAGCCGAAGCTGGGCCGCGCCGTCGTCGTCTTTGGGATAAAGCGTATCGCGCAGGTCTAAACCAAGCAGCGGCGCAAGAAGCTCCGCGCATTCGTCCACGCAGGCCCGAAAGACCGGCTCGGCCTCGTACAGCTCCCGGCCCATGCCGACCTGCTGGGACCCCTGGCCTGGAAACAGAAACGCGACGGGCCGCGCCGATCCGGCAGGCGTGCCTGTCGCAGTCAGTGCCGCATCGCGCGTTTCCAGCGCAGTGGCAGCCTCAGCGGCGCGGCGGCAGACGACCGTTCGCCGGTAAGCGAATGTGCGTCGGCCCGTTTGGAGTGTCCAGGCGGCGTCGCCCAGACAGGTCTCCGGGTGTGTTCGCAGGTGCCTCACGAGGTTGTCCGTGGCCGCTTCTAAGGCCGTTTCCGTGCGGGCGGACAGCGTCAGCAGGTGCCATTCGCGCGGCGTTTCTTGGCCCTCGCCGGACGGCGGCGCTTCTTCCAGCATCACATGGGCGTTCGTGCCGCCGACGCCGAACGAGCTGACCCCGGCCCGGCGCGGCGTCTCGGCTGCCGGCCAGGCGGTCAGCGCCGTAGTGACGACAAACGGGCTGTGTGCAAAGTCAATGCGCGGGTTCGGCGCATCAAAGTAAAGCGTCGGCGGCAGCAGCTTGTGCTTCAAGGCCAGTGCAGTCTTGATCAAGCCAGCAACGCCGGACGCGGCTTCCAAATGGCCGATGTTTGGCTTGACCGAGCCGAGAACGCAGAAGCCGGCTTTATCGGTTGTCCGCCGGAACGCCTGGGTCAAGCCGGCCACTTCAATCGGGTCGCCGAGCGGGGTTGCCGTGCCGTGAGCCTCGACATAAGAGATTGTTTCCGCGCTGACACCGGCCATCGCGTGGGCCGCCGCAATCGCTTGGGCCTGGCCGGACGCACTCGGCGCGGTGTAGCTGGCTTTTTGGGAGCCGTCGTTTGACAGCCCATGGCCTTTGATGACCGCGTAGATCGCGTCGTTGTCGGCAAGAGCGTCGGCGAGGCGCTTCAGCGCGACGACCCCCACCCCGCCGCCGAAAACCGTCCCTTGTGCGCCTGCGCTGAACGCCCGGCACTTGCCATCGGGCGAGACCATCCCGCCCTCTTGGTAGGCATACCCGCGCGTCTGCGGGAACGTGACCGAAACCCCGCCCGCGAGCGCCATGTCGCAGGCGCGTGACTGCAAGCTTTGGCACGCCTGGGCGACCGCGACAAGCGAGGTCGAGCAGCCGGTCCCGACCGACAAGCTGGGGCCGGTCAAGTTCAGCTTGTAGGAAACGCGCGTCGGCAGAAAGTCTTTGTCGTTCCCGGCAAGCGTCGGGTAGTTGCCAACCTGGTACGACTGAGTCAGCGCGTCAATCTCCGCCCGCGTCCCGCAGAGATTGGCGAGCAGGTAGGTGTTTAGACTGCTCCCGGCCCAGACTCCTATTCTGCCGCTGTAGGTGTCGGGATTGCACCCGGCGTCTTCCAGCGCGTCCGACGCGCACTCTAAAAACAGCCGGTGCTGGGGATCTAAAACATCGGCTTCTTTCGGCGGGATGCCGAAAAACGCCGCATCAAACAAGGCGGCGTCTTGAAGGAAGCCCCGCGCTGTGACATAATCCGGGTCGGCAAGCGTCTCCGGCGCGATCCCGGCGTCCAGCAGCTCGGCATCAGTGAAGTGGGTGATTGAATCTGTTCCGCTCTTCAAATTCTCCCAGAACTCAGCGACATTCGCCGCACCGGGAAACCGGCCGGCAAGGCCGACAATCGCGATGGCGTCGAGCGACCCGCGCTCCTGCTTTTCCGCCGCAGGAGCAGCTTTCGCCGCACCGGCCAGATGGCGAGCCAGCATTCGGACTGTCGGATACTGGAAAAGCACCGTGATTTCAATCTCCGGCGCAAGCTGCTCGCAAAGTTTTTGATGTACCTGCACCATCTGCAAGCTCCGGCCGCCGAGGTCGAAAAAGCCGTCGTCTGCGCCAACGGGCGCGACGGCGAGAACACCCTGCCAGACCTGCGCGATCTGCTGCTCTCGGCCCGGCGACGGTTCCGCATAGGCGGCGCTTAAGCTGGGGCGCTCGGCGGACGGCGGCGGCAGGGCCAGATAATCCACTTTGCCGCTCGGTGTCAGCGGCAGAGCGTCCAGCCTCTCAAAGCGCGACGGCACCAGGGCTTCGGGCAGCCTTACCCCTAGAAACTCCCGCAGATCATCGGCGGAGATCAGCTTTGAGGCCACGAGATAGGCGGCAAGCCGCGTATCTCCCGGCGCAACCTCCCACGCCCGCACAGCCGCCTCCCGGACACCGGCATACGCCAGCAGGGCTGTCTCGACTTCGCCCGGTTCTACCCGGAAGCCCCGGATCTTAAGCTGGCCGTCAGCCCGGCCCAGGAACTCCAGTTCCCCTTCGGAGTTGACGCAGGCCAGGTCGCCGGTTTTGTACCAGCGCGTCTGCGGGTTTGTGCCGGGCAGATTTTGGACGAAGCGCTCGGCGGTCAAGTCGGGGCGGCTCACATAACCGCCCGCGAGCTGCGCCCCGCCGAGGTACAGCTCGCCGCCGCGCACCAGCGCCGACATGCCCGGCACAGGGCGGCCGATGGGCGGCAGGCCCGGCCAAGCTTCGGGCGGTCCTGACAATGTATACGCGGTCGCGACATGGGTTTCCGACGGGCCGTAGTGATTGTGGAGCGTGCAGTCCGGCAGGCGCGAAAACAGCGCCCGGAGGGCGGGCGTGATTTTGAGCTGCTCCCCGGCGGTGATGACTTCCCGCAGGGCCGCCAGCGTCTTCGGCTGCGCCTGCGCCGCTTCCGCGATCTGCTGCAACGCCACAAACGGCAGGAAAAGCCGCTCGACTTCGTGAGTGTCTAGGAAGCGAATGAGGCCGGACGGGTCGGAGCGCAGCGATTCCGGCACCAGCACGAGGGTTCCGCCGCCGCAAAGCGTCGAAAAGATTTCCTGGGCCGAGACATCAAAGCCCAGCGCCGCGAACTGGGCGGTTTTGACGTCGGGCCGGACGCTGGCTTCCCCCTGCCAGGCAACGAGATTGGCGATTGCCCGGCGTCCCATCTCAACACCTTTGGGCGTTCCGGTCGAGCCGGACGTATAAATGACATAGAACGGGCCGTCGTCATCCGGCAGCACGCGCGGCGCGGCGTCACTTGCCGCCGGCAGGTCCGTGTCGAGGCAGAGCGTTTCAATATCGTCTGGGATCTGCGCTTTAAGCGACTTTTGTGTCAGGATCAGGCGCACCTGCGAGTCGGCGCACATGAAGTCGCGCCGGCTCTGGGGATACGCGGGATCAAGCGGGACATAGCCTGCCCCGGCTTTGAGAATGCCGAGCAGGGCGGCAGGCAGCAGCAGCGAACGCTCCAGACAAACGCCGATCCGCGTGTCCCTCCGCTCCCGCAAGACTTCTGCCAGCCGGTCGGAATGTGCGTCCAGTGCGGCATAAGAAAGCGAGCCGGTCCCGAAAGTCACGGCAAGCGCTGTGGGAACACGCCCCGCTTGGGCGGCGAAGAGTTGCAGAACAGATAAATTAGGATTTTGAGCCATCGGTATTCTCTCGTGATACTTTATCGGCATTTGCCGGGAGCATCACAAGAGAAGAAAACAAGAAAAGAGGCCGCGCATCAAAACCCCATTTTCTTCTTCGGGAGCAGTTTTTGTCCTTCAAGCTGGTGCCGCCGGCTGAACAGCCGGCGGTAGGCCAGCAGAACAATCAGCATGGAGCCGAGCGCGGTCGCCGCTGCCAGCATGAACATGACCACGATCTGGTACTTCACCGCCTGAAGCGGATCGGAGCCGGCCAAAATCTGGCCGGTCATCATGCCCGGCAGGGAGACAATCCCGACCACGAGCATACTGTTGATGGTCGGCACCATGCCGCGCCGAACGGCAGCTTGCAGCGGCCCCTGCGCCGCTTCCCAGGCCGACGCGCCATGGGACAGCTCCATTTCAATGTCAGGCCGCCGCTGGACCATATCACTGAGCAGGCCGTCAAGGGTCAGCGAAACACTGGTCAGGGTGCTGCCGAGAATCATGCCCAGCAGCGGCACCAAATACTGCGGGCGATACCACGGGTGAACGCCGATGATGACCGCCGTAACAACGTAGGTCGTCAGGAGGCCGCTGGCGGCAAGCGACAGAAACGCATGGCCGGTAATCCCTTTGTAGGTATACGGCGAGCGTCCCGTCGCCGCCTGGCTCGCGACCCCGACCATCAAGAGGGCCAGCCCGAAGATCAGCGGCAGGCTGTGCAGGGCAAACACATATTTGAGGAGGTAGCCGACCAAGAGAAGCTGGACGATGGTGCGTGCCGACGCCACGGCAAGCTGATTTTCCAGCCGCAGCCGGAAGCCGATGCTGATCACGCCGCAAAAGAGGACAAGCAGAGTGGCAAGGGCGATTTGGAGCAGGCTGATAGGCTGAACTGTCATGGTGGCATGGAACCGGATCGCTACAGCAACCGGCACTGGAAGTGCCGGTTCACTCTCACATTCTCCCCGGCAGCACAAGCCGGCGCGAACACCAAGTTTCGGCTTGTTCCGGGCTGTGGGTGACAATCAGCGCCGACAGGCCGCGCTCGGCGGCAAGGCGGCTGATAAGTGTCTGCACCCGCAAGGCCGAGTCTGGATCGAGGGCGCTTGTCGGCTCATCCAGACACAGCGCCGGCGGCTCTAAAAGCAGGGCGCGTATGAGCGAGACACGCTGCTGCTGCCCCACCGAAAGTGTCTGCGCGTCTTGGTCCCAGCACGACGTTCCAACACCCAGCTCGTCCAAGAACTGCCGCGCGGCGTGCGCGGGAAACGCTTTCCGCTCGGCAGCCCTGTAGAAGAACGGGCGGCGCAGGTTGTCCTCGACCGTCAGCGCGAATAAAGCCGGCTTCTGGCTGACCAGAACCACTTTGCGCCGAAACAGCGGCCAGCCCCAGGCGTCGCCATCTTTGCCGAGCAGCAGCACAGTTCCGGCGGCAGGGTCCTGCAAGCCGCAGACCGTCCGCAGCAGCGTTGTCTTGCCCGCGCCCGACGGCCCGGTGACGGCGACTAGCTCGCCGGGCTGCACCGAAAGCGAAATCTGCGAATGCAGCGGGGTTCCGGCGGCGGCAATAGCAAGGTCGCGGAGTTCCAGCAGAGGCAGCATGGAGTGAGTATGGCACACTAAGACCATTAAGCGTCCCCCTAGCCCCCAATAATGGGGGAGCATGAGAAGATCAAGAGGGCGCGGCAAGCAGCGCTCCTAAGTTCGCGCCTTCTTACTCCGGTTCCCCCATTATTGGGGGCTAGGGGGACTTCTGACGGCACAGCCCCGCCCCGTACACCGCCGCCGCCGCGACGAGGCCGGGGTACATCGGCTGCCAGCCGAGCGGGAAGCGCGGGGCATCAAACCCGCCGTGCCTCCAGCCCCACAACAGGCACGAGAGCGCGACGGATGCGCCCAGCAGCATGGACGCGAACGCATAATTGGCGGGGGCTTTAAAGCGGGGGGACGGCGCATACGCGCCGAGAAGCGGCAGCAGCAGGCCCGGCACAAGCAGGCTGCCGAACGCATACCACTGTTTGACGACCGACGGGATGGCAAGGGAAATGAGGATCGCAGCCACCGATGTCAATCCTAAGCCAATCCGCGTGTAGGCGGGCAGGCGGCGGTCGTCGGAGTCGGAGCGCAGACGCCACAAAAAGTCGCGGCCAATGGTCATAGATGCAATGAATGTGTAGGAAACAATGCTTGCCATGATCGGGGCCAGCATTCCGACATAAAACAACCCTTTGATGCCCGGCGGCAGGATGCGCTCGGCCAGCGCGGGATAGGCCATAACCGAGTCGGCAAGGCCAGGAACTAAAGCCCGCGCAAACAGGCCGGTGGTCGTCGAGAGCGCATCAAAGACCATCCAGCACACCACCGCGAGACCGATGCCGAGCGCGGCGACGCGCGGGGTTTTGGCGGCATAGCACCGCTGGTGAAAGCCCGGATCGGTCAGCGTCACGAGCGCGATAAAGAACCAGACGGCGGCGTAGGCAAGGTCATAATCGCCGAGCAGTGTCAAATGGTGCGCCGGCAGCCGCCCTGGCACGGCCAAAAATGCGGTTCCGCCGTACTTTGTGAGGCACAGAAACGCAACCGTGCCGAAGCCCGCGAACATGAGGAGAAATTGCAGAACGTTCACGCGGACATCCGCCAAAAAGCCGCCGCGAAAAACGTACACAACCGAAAAGACAATCGCGACCGGCATGGCCCAGAGCAGCGGCCAGCCGAACAGAATGTGCAGAATAGTCCCCGCCATCAGCACATACGACGCCGGGGCGGCATAAACAAACGCCAGCACTGCGCCGAGAAGCGCGGTCTTTTTATCGTAAGCCGACGCGAGCTTGTCCGGGATCGTGTAAAGGCTGGCCGCGCCGAGCCGGACCCGCCGAGCGAGGAACACCGCAAACAGCAGGGCAAAGACATAATACGGCAGACCGTTGGTGGTCCAGGCGACAATCCCGCTGTCGTAGACAAACTCGCCCTGCCCCAGAATGCCGCCGTACCAGGTCGCGACAAGCGTTGCCACAAAGACCGGCAGGCTGAGCGCCCGGCCGGCAATGACGTAGTCCTCCGCGCTGTCTTTACGCTTCCAAAAGCCGACAACCAGCAGGAATGCGAAATACAGCGCGAGGATAGCCCAGTCTACCGGGTGAAATACGGCGCGTAGGTCCGAAGTCATCCGTGGCTCCTCAGCGCGGCTTGGAGATGGCAGACCACGATGACGCCGCCCTCGGCGCGGATCGTCACGCGCGGCCCTGCCGCCTCGTTCAGCAGCCCTCCCACCCCCACGGCCAGCAGGTGGTTTTGGAGTGGCCAGCGGACGCCGTCCATGCTGACCCGCGCCGTGCCGTCAAACGACAGCAAAGAAACCGCGTCACCCAGTTCTGTTTCCAGCACGATCTCGCCGGTCACAGCCCGCGTCTCCGAACCGTCGGCGACGAATACCACCGGCAGTTCCGGGGAGTCTTCCCGCCAGCGCAGAAGCAAGCTGACATTGCCGAGCGCATGGTCAAGCCGCCGCCCCGCCGCCCCGGCGACTGTGACATATTCCGCGCCCCGGTCCAGCGCGATCTGGAGCGCTTTCTCTAAATCCGTCTGGTTCTGGTCGGGTGTCGGGATAAACTCGGCGTCGGGCAGCAGAAGCCGGGCGGCGTCCAGATCCAGCGAGTCAAAGTCCCCGCTGACGATGTTTGGGCAGACGCCGAGACGCGATGCCGTAAGCGCCGCGCCGTCAGCGGCGAGAAAAAGGTCATGTTCGGCGGCGAGCCGTGCCAGAAAAGCAGCGGACGGCGGCTCACCGTTTGCGAGAATGAGAACACGCATAAGTTTAATCGTAGTAGGGATTGCCGGTAGCTGGGTTGATGTCGCCGTAGCGATGGCCGTCCGGCGTCGTGTAGATTTGGTCAAAGTCCACCGCGCGTGTGATAAACTTCGCGTGGCCGTCCTCAAAGATCATCATTCCACCGCGCGGATGCCATTGCCGGTAGAAATTGCTGCCGCCGCTGCATGGGTCAACATAGCAGTATTTTGCGCCGCCGGGGTCCTGCTCCGGGGAGAACCAGGGGAACTCTTCGTCCCGCATGAGGCGCGTGTCGGCAGGATACTGGAACTGCGCGTTCGTGACCGCATGAGCCGTAGCCGGAGCAACCGGGAAGTCGGCGCTATAGGACCCATCAGGACCGGCAACAACTGAGTAGCAGCCATTGATGAAGTGGTACGATGAGCCGTAAATATCCAGATAGGTGGTGCCGCTAAACTTCGCCTGGGCATAGGGTTCGGCGGCGTCATCGGGGCATTTGAAGAGGGTGACGGCTTTGGTGTACGGCACGAGTTCGTCTTCCACGCCTTTGTGGGTCGGTGTTCCCGGCGCACCGCCGGACGTGGGTGATCCGTGGTTGTACGCCTGATAGATCGGCATAGTCTCGTCTGAGTCCTGAATGTACTGGGTGAGTGCAAGACCAATCTGCTTGCCGTTGGAGAGGCAGGCGGATTGGCGGGCGTTTTCGCGGACATTTTGGAAGACGGGGAATAAAATCGCCGCCAAAATCGAGATAATGGCGATGACGACAAGAAGCTCAATCAGCGTAAACGCGCGAATAGCAGAACGGTTCATCTTGGTTTCCTTTGCAGTGAGCGCCTGGTAACAAGCGCAAAAAGGCCGCCGCCTCGGAAAGAATCGGGGGCGGCGGCCTGTCAACAACAAAGAAATGCGAAGAAGCCCTGCCTCCCGCTTCCCTACGCCGGCATGACCCGGATCAGGTTCGTGGGGTTGGCAAAAGCCTCTCAGCCGGCCTCTTCAATGGTTCAGATTGAAGACGCGGCACCCTCAGCGGTCTGGAATATATCTACATTGTAGCCGCAAGGGAGCGGCAAAGTCAAGCGGCCAAGATTAAGCGGCTTGGGTCAGGCTGCGCCGGAAGAGCTGGTCAATCACGACTCCGTACTCGAACTCGGCCTGGAACAAGGCGCGGTCACCCCAGCCGTAGCCGACTTGCAAGGCGTTTCCCGCACGGTACAGCGAAATCGGGAACGCGACACGCTTGGTGTCGAACAGCTCGCCCCGGCCGTGATACTCGGTCGGCACATCGTCCGGCGTAATCGCCCGGACACACGATTTGATGCTCGGCACGCCGTTTTCATCCAGTGTCAGCCAGACGACCCAACCCTCGTACTGCTCTTCAATGCCCGGATGCGCCAAGTCCAGCGTTTCGGGATACGCCGGGTTGTTCTTTTCCAGCACCACATGGATCAGGCCGATAAAGCCGCCGAGTTCAGGGCTAGGGACAAAGTTGCTGCCCAGCCCAACCCGGTGGACCCGGTCCCAGATTTGCTGGCCTAAAGCGCGGTGCAAGCCGTCAATGACGCCGCCGAGGCGGAAGCCGCTGAGGCCGCCGGGCGACTGGCTCTCGAAGTAAGCGATTTGCTTGGTCTCGCTCATCGAGCGTGCGCCGATCACTGTTCGGTGGGTATCCATGCTCGGCAGCTTGACCGAGTTCTTGTAGGACTCGACGTGTGGGCTGCCCGCATCGCTCCCGGCAATGCCGCGCACCCAGACCCCTTCGCCAAGCTCAGTCAGCAGCCGGTCGTCGGCGATGGCGCTGAACTCGATGCCGCCGAACAGGTGCTGAAGCTCTAGTTGCTTGGGCCGCTCCGCCGGGTTCAGGTAGCCGCCGTAGACCCCGACATCGTGGATAAACCGGCCGTCAGGCAGCATAACTTTACCCCGGTAGCCCTGCCCCGTCACAAAGAACCCGGAGCCGCCTTCCGGCAGCGTTACCGGGGACAGCCGCACGTCTTCCATGATCACGCCTTCGGGGTTCGCATCGTACCACAGCCGGCCCGCACGGGCCGGACAGACCGGAACGGGAGTACGCGGGCCGCGAATGCGCGTGAACGGGAATCGGTGGGCCATCTCGTAGACATTGTGGATGCCGTGCATCTCGGCTTCGGCAAAATAGAACAGCAGATTGGTCGAAAACAGCTCGTGGGTGACGGGGTCCTTCATCCGGGACAGCCGGACGGTCACGCCGTAAGTGGTCTGCTCATCGGCATCGACCCAGGACTGGATTGGGCCGTTAAACGCCGCTTCCCAGGCCCGGCCTTCTTTGCGGGCCTCGACGCCGAACTCACGAACCGTGTGCGGCAGGATTGCCATCGAATCGGCAAAATACTCAAGTGTGTCTAAACAAGAAACGGCATTGTTCATCGGAAACTTACCTCGGAGCGCATCGGTCTTAATTTACTTGGTCGTGAGTTACTCGGTCTTAATTTACAGAGTGTACGATGTTATCGTTTCCACAATGTTTCGTGTATTTTCTAACTGTTTCGCCTGCTGCTCTTATGCTGACTATTCTCGGCAAAAAAGAGTTCCCGGCTCAGTGGAGTCTGAGCCGGAAACTCTTCGTGCATCATCTGTCAAAAGAACAACCGAAGAAAGAACGGGGTTCCTGCCTTCCTCACTGTGCGTGGCCGGACAACAGCTCGCCGGCCAGCGCCTCGTCGCCGTAGACATGGCGCAGGGACTCGATAATCGCCCGTGCATCTACCGAAACCGCGCGGGCCTGCGTCTCGCTGTACGCATAATCCAGCGCCAGCGACTGAATGTTGCCGTCAAAAATAATTCCGACCAGTGCGCCGTCGCGGTTCACCACCGGGCTACCGGAATTGCCGCCGATAATGTCGGCGGTCGAGACAAAATTGAACGGCGTCCCCGGCGCGATTGCGTCTTTCGCGGCCAGCCAGGCCGGCGAAAGCGCATACGGCGGCTTGCTATCGTGCCGCGCGGCGTAGGGATACACGCCGCCCAAAGTCGTCCATGCCGGGACGGGCTGCCCTTCCTGCGTGTAGCCCGCGACTTTGCCGAAAGACAAGCGCAGAGTGCCGGTCGCATCCGGGTAGACGCGGCTGCCGTCCGAGACGGCAAGCTGCGCCCGTGCGATTTTGGCATAGGCTGCCTGATAAACACTTTCCACATCCGCTTCGCGCTGCTTGCGGAGCGCCCGAAACATGGGGTCAAGCTGCCGGGCCAGCCTGATCATCGGGTCCTGGGACGACTCCACGGCGGCAAGACTACCGGCGGCGAGTTTTCTTCGGGCCGAGACATCTGCCAGCGTTGTTTCATTGACTAACTCTGCGGCCCGTTCCGCCGGCGAGTGGCCGGCGAGCGCCGCCGCGACAACCGGATTGTCGGCATCAAGCGTTTCCGCCATCTGGGCCAGCGCATCCGTCAAAGTTAGCTTTTCGAGGTCCGGGTATACCGGCGCCGCCGAAAACAGCTCCAAGTCCTGCGAGGCTCGCGCCGAGTCGGTGAAGCCGGGCAGCCGTTCCCCATTCGGCTTTTGGTCTTCCTCCGCCCGCAGTACCAGCGTCTGCGCGATCCCGTACAAGCTGGAGCGCAGGCCGAAGCCGCCGGCCAGCAGGCCGTACTGGGCATACTCCGCCCGCGCCGCCGTGTCGGCGCGTTCCGCTTGGTCCCAGGCGTCCCCGTAGGCCGCTTGCAGCTTAGGATCGGCGGCGATTTTTGCCCGCAGCGCCGACTCGCGGGCCTGCTTCCCTGCCAGGGTGGCAGGGTCCTGCAAGCTTTGCAGTGAGCCGGTCTGCTTTTTGCGTCCGTTCTGGGTCCCAAGCAGCGCGGCATCGGCCACCCGTGCGTTTTCCGGCAGGCGTGCGCCCCAGCCTGAGAGCAGCACTTCCCGGCGGCGCAGCGTGTCCAGAAAGGCCGGCAGGATGACGTCGCGCTGCGTCTTTAAATCGGCGACGGTGTTCAGCCGCTCGGTTCGGCCCGGATTGCCGGAAACGAACACCGGATCGCCTTCTTTGATCCCGGCCTGGCTCCACGTCAGGTAATCCGTGACTTTGGCAGGCTTGCCGTTCTCGTAAGCGCGAAAGAAGCAGATGTCGAGATCGTAGCGCGGGTACTCAAAGTTGTCCGGGTCTCCGCCATAGAACGCGGCGTTGGCGTCGGGTGCCATGACCAGGCGCACATCGGTATAAACTTTGTAGACGTACAGATCGTAACGCGCCCCGCCGAACAAAATCACGACCTGGCTTTTCAGGCCGGTCTTTTGCTGCGACGCGCTTTCAATGCCTGCAATCGCTTTGCGCCGGGCGCGGAACACCTGAGCCGGCGTCATCTGCGGCCTCACTGCCGCATTCACCTGATCCGTGACCGGCGTGATGGTTTCCAAAACATTCAGCTCTAAATCGGGGGCCTGGATCTCTTCAGCACGGGTGCGGGCGTGAAAGCCGTCCCGTGAGTAGTTGTGCGCCGGGGTGCTGAGTTTTTGCAGCGTGTTCGCCCCAACATGATGGTTCGTCATCACCAGCCCGTCGGCGGAGACGAACGACCCGGACGCGATGCCGACAAACTTGACCGAGGCCCGCTGCAAATGGGCGAGCCAGGCATCGGAAAGCGTCACGCCGTAGGTTTGTTCGATTTGCGCTTTCGGCGGGTCGTTATACAGCCACATGCCTTCGTCCGCGCGAGCAGCTAAAGCAGAGGAAGCGAGCAGTCCGGCAATAAGCGCGGTAACTCGCCGCGATTTTCGGGAAACTTCTGGGGGGACGTTCATGGCGCGTAGTGTTCGACGGACGGGGCGGGGTTTCCTGCAAACAGAAGACTCCCCCCTAGCCCCCAATAATGGGGGAACCAGAGCAAGAATGGGGATAGCCCCTCCGAGTTCTTATCCTGTTCCCCCATTATTGGGGGTTAGGGGGAGACTTTTTTGGTTCGCTACCTATTTCCCAAGCGCACTCAGCGACTCAAATTCCTCATCCGTCAGCGTCAGCGACGATGCGGCGACGTTTTCTTCCAGATGCGCGACCGACGACGTGCCGGGGATCGGCAGCATTACGGGCGAGCGCTTCAAGAGCCAGGCCAGCGCAAGCTGGGCGACCGTCGCACCATGCGCTTTCGCCGACTGGTCCAGAACGCCGCCGGGCTTGACCAAATCGCCGCCCGCGACCGGGAACCACGGAATAAAGCCGATTGACTTCTCGGCGCAGTAGTCCAGCAGCTTTTCCGACTTGCGCTCGGACAGGTTGTAAAGGTTTTGCACCGAGACAATGTCTACAATCGTCTGCGCGTGTTCCAGCTCTTCGACCGACACTTCCGACAGGCCGATGTGCCGAATTTTGCCCTGGGTTTGCAAATCTTTGAGAGCGCCTAAAGTTTCTTCTGCCGGCACTTTCGGGTCAATCCGGTGAAGCTGGTACAGGTCAATCGTCTCGGTCTTGAGACGCCGCAGGCTCATCTCGACGCACTGGCGCAGGTACTCCGGTCGTCCGACGGGAAGCCACTGGTCGGGACCCTGCCGGGTCAAGCCGCCTTTGGTGGCGATGACAAGGCCATCCGCATAGGGATACAGCGCTTCGGCGATGAGATCTTCTGAGACTTCCGGGCCGTAGGAGTCGGCGGTGTCAATAAAGTTCACACCGAGTTCCAGGGCTTTCTGGAGAACGCGCTTTGATTCGGCGGGGTCTTTCGGGTCGCCCCAGATGCCCTTGCCGGTGATCCGCATTGCGCCAAAGCCCATGCGGTTGACGGGGAGGTCGCTGCCGAGCGTAAACGTGCCGGACGCCGCCGCGTCGGGTTTCAGTTCTGCTTTTGATTCTGCCATTTTGTTGATGCTCCTTCAGGACTGGACCTGATCTGCACGATCTCGGAGCCACGGAATAAATTCCGAGGCTAGGAAAAACACCGTCGAGGCGACGGCAGATCAGATCCTTTGAATATATTGTTCTTGTGTCGCCGCGACACTGTTTTGCTTCAGCCTCGGAATTCATTCCGTGGCTTCCTCCGCATAATTCAGACTTAAAGCTATTCCCTGACGCGCCCCTCGGCAAACCGTAGGGTATACTAAAAGCGTAGATTTGTGAGGGAACGAAGTGCTCGAAGATGTCGTCAAAGCAATGGAGGGGACCGAAACGCGGCTTGAGTCGCTGAGCCGGCCCCTGAACCTAGAAAGCCAGACCGAAGAAATTGCGGCTTTGGAAGCGGAAGCGGGGCAGCCCGCGTTTTGGGACGACCCCGCTGCCGCCCAGGCGCAGATGCAGCGGTTGAATACGCTGAAAGAAAATCTCGCCCCCTGGCACGCCGTCCGCAAGCGGCTCGACGACGCCCGAACGCTGGCGGAGCTTGCCGCGATGGAAGACATCCCGGAAGCGTATGTCCCGGAAATCGAAAGCGAATTGACAGCTATTACGGCGGCGCTGGATAAGCTGGAAGTCGAGACCCTGCTGTCCGGCCCGCACGACGCGGCCCCGGCGATCTTGGAGATCAACGCGGGCGCAGGCGGCGCAGACGCGAACGACTGGACTTCCATCTTGCAGCGCATGTACCTGCGCTGGTCCGACCGGCACGGCTTCAAGGCCGACCTCCTCGACGAAGTGGAAGGCGATGTTGCTGGGCTGAAAAGTACCACCCTGCGAATTGAAGGCAAGAACGCTTACGGCCTGCTGCAAGGCGAGCAGGGCATACACAGACTCGTCCGTATCTCGCCGTTCAACAAAACCCGCGAAACATCGTTCGCCGGAGTGAATGTCGTGCCGGAAGTGGCCGAAGTGGAAGACGTAGACATCCCGGAGAAGGACCTGAAAACCGACTATTTTAGGGCATCCGGGGCAGGCGGTCAGCATGTCAACAAGACCAGCAGCGCGGTTCGGATTACGCACCTGCCCACCGGGATTGTGGTGTCCTGCCAGAACGAGCGGTCGCAGGGCCAGAACCGGGCGTTTGCGATGAACGTCTTGAAGTCAAAGCTGCTGGCGCTGGCCCAGGCCGAAAACAAGGCCGGCATTGACGAGCTGCGGGGCGACCGCAAAGACATCGCGTTCGGTCATCAAACCCGGAACTATGTTTTCCAGCCCTATACCCTGGTGAAAGACACGCGCACCGCCCATGAGACCGGCGACATTCAGCGCGTGATGAACGGCGAATTCGACGATTTTATTGATGACTACTTGCGCTGGCAGCAGGCGCAGAAATCCCAGGACACCGAATGAATAAGTTGTTAGACGGAGGAGAGCGTGAGGAGCGTGGGACTGAAGTCCTACGCTGTGGGGCGCAGACGCCTAGTGTCCGCCTGCGCGGACAAGGAGGAGAGCAGGAACAAGACCGGGCGTGTCTTATTCTTCGTCCGCGAAGGCGGACACTAGGCGCATCGCCCCACAGCGCAGGACTTCAGTCCCACGCTCTTCACGCCCACGCTTCTCATTCCCACGCTCTTTCCTGCCTGCGCTTCGCGCTGCCGCTGCCTGCTGTCGCGGGGCTGCTTTTGCTGACTGCTGGGCTTTATGCTGCGCCCCAAACCGTCTCAAAAGACGCCAACACCGTGCAGGTGCAAACGGCGCTGTCCGGGGCAGGCTCTTCCCATGCCGAAACCAACCTCGGCGATCTGGTTGCCGACGCCGTGCGCCAGACCGGCGGCGCTCAAGTCGCGCTGATCCCGTCGGACGAGATTGACGGCGGCGCAAGCATTCCCGCTGGCAAGACCGAAGCCGGCAAAATTGTCGCGGCCCTGCACTATGCGGGCGACCCCAGCGACACGGTCGTCGTGCTGACTTTGACTGGGGCGCAGCTTCTCAAAGTCGCCGAGCGGTCTGTCTCGCGTGCGCCGGAGCCGTTTGACGGCTTCTTGCAGGTGTCAGGCCTCCAAATCCGCTACGACGCAAACCAGTCCGCAGGAAAGCGCGTCTCGCTGGTTGGAGCCGGCGGCAGCGAGGTAGACTCCGGCAAGTCGTACCGGGTCGCCATGACCCGTTCCCTCGCGGGCGGCAGCCTCGGTTACTACCAGATTTGGTCCGCTAAAGACATCAGCGACGACACTGGCATTCCGCTGTCGAAGAGCCTCAGCAGCTACCTTGCCGCTCACACGACAATCAACAGCGTCGTTGAAGACCGGGTTTCGTCGCACTAACTGCCAAGCCGAATGCCACGGAATGCATTCCGTGGCGCTTTCCGTCAAATGCCCATGTACCACAAACCCGCTCTGCTCTCCGCTGTCCTGCCGCTCATTCTGCTCTCAGGCTGCCGCACCCAGTCGCAGACTCCAGTGGCCCCGCCCGCTGTGCATTCCTCCTTCGACGGCACCCGCGCCTTCGCCGACCTCACCGCCCAATGCGCGTTCGGCGTCCGTCCGCCCGGCTCGGCGGCCCACGAGAAATGCAAAGCCTACATCTTGCAGCAGCTTACGCCCAATGTAGACAAAATCAGCACACAGACATTTAACTATCACGACCCCGACCGCAAAGTCACCCTGCATCTCACCAACATCATCGGCGTCATCAATCCCACCGCCAAAAAGAAGATTTGCCTCTTTACGCATTGGGACACCCGCCCGACCGCCGACCAGGACCTCGACCACAAAGACAGGCCGATCATGGGAGCCGACGACGGCGCTTCCGGGACGGCGGCGCTGCTGGAACTCGCACGGGTCTTCCACGCCAAGCGCCCGGATGTTGAGGTCGTACTGCTGTTCGTGGACGGCGAGGACTGGGGGCCGGGCGAGAACAAGATGTATCTCGGCTCTATCTTCTTCGCCCAAAACCCCGGCGTTTACAAGCCCGACTACGCCATTTTACTCGACATGATCGGCCAGAAGAACCTCGTCGTCAAGCGCGAAGCCGGCTCCCAAGCCGGCCACCCGGAGCTGAACGACAAAGTCTGGTCCGCCGCCGCCGCGCTCGGCGATACCGCCCAGTTCCCCGCCGATCCAAACGCTCTGCAAGGCCCCATCGGCGACGACCACCTCTCGTTCAACGCCGCAGGCATCCCCGCGATAGATTTAATTGACTTCGATTACCCCTACTGGCACACGCTTGAGGACACGCCTGATAAATGCGACCCGCAGAGCCTCAAAGTCGTCGGCGATGTGCTGGCGAAAGTCGTCTCCGACGAGAAGCCGAACTAAACCCAAGTCAAAGCGGCAGGCCAAAGCCCTGCCGCACAGTGTCACGCACACTGCGGCAGTATGCCACAGCGTCGTTTGCTTCATTCACATCTGCCGCGTCGCCGGGGTAGCGAAAGGCAACCGCGTAGTTTTTCAACTGCAACAGCGCCGGGCGCAGAGTAGTCCATAGCGGGTGACTGAGAACAAGCAAATCCAGCAACGTAATGAGATCGTGCGTGTAGGGAAATGCAACGCCTTCTTCTTGGAGCTGCCCCTTAAGGTATTTTTCTGCACACTGCTGGGCGTGAAAACAAATCGCGTTGTTTGCTTTTGTTTGAGGCGAATTGAGCGCAAGAAGGGCGACAGCCCAATCCTCTTCGGCTTTCTCAATCCATTCTTGCGTAATTGGCTTCATAGAGTACCTTTCCGCCTTCTACCACTCCGCGCAGGAAGTAGTCTTCGCCATCAAGACGCTCTTTCAGATGTTCCGGGGTAATTGTAATCAAATCCATTGGGAAGCCTTGATGAACCTCGGCTTCTATTTCGATAGATTTGCAAACACTCTTCCCCTCAAAGGGCATGACGACGAGCAAATCCACATCGGAGTCTTCGTTCGGTGTGCCGTAGGCATAGGAGCCGAACAGGATAATGCGCTCTGGCTGGAACTGCCGAGCAATCTCATCACTGACCTGCTGGATTTGGGATTGAGTAATCATTAGAAAGTCTTTTTAGGCATCTAGGCGATAAACCTGGTATTTTGCTCGTTCAATAATGGCTGCCAGTGACGGACTGCAAGGTTTCGGGTTTTGGACCGTGAGCCAAATATCCCCTGGCTCATACTCATCCACCTGCCCTGTCACGGCTTGGTGTTTCACTGCCCATAACGTGTAGCGCTTCTCGTTGACGGCGTCCTGTTCGGCGTCAGCGAAAATCTTTTCAACGACATCAACCGAAAACTCTGCATCAAGCGCACATTCTAAACCAAACAGCACAAAGCGCAGTTGATTATTAATTGTGACAAGCTGTGTTTGAGTGAACATCTGCTTGATTGTACCATGCAAAAAGAAAAGAGCGGAAGCAATGCTTCCGCTCTTAGTTGTCTATACTGCCCTTGCAGGCTCTTTAGGCGCTGTTCCATAACGCGGTACAGGAAGCGGCTGGCCTTTTTCCTGTACGATGCGTACCCAGTCGGCTTTGGCTTCATGCAGGCGGGTCAGTGCAATTTCCGGCGTTGGGCCGTCTACGGCGCAGCCGGTGAGTTCAACAATTTGGGCGACGTAACATTCGTCGTCAGCGCTGTAGTAGACTTTGACCTCGTAGCCATCCATATTTATCTTCTCCTGTGTATAGGTCGAGAGCAGCGCGGACCTGTTCAACCTGATAGGCTTTGGCTTTACCATCCTGTCGCGGCTGGATATTAACCGGCACTGCAACAAGTGAATGCTTGTAAAAGCGGTGGCTGGTTTTTGCGCTCTCCGTCTCCCAGCCGAGCCGCTGTAGGTAGGCAACCAGCTCTGCACAGTCAATGTTGTTGTCAGACTGACCGCTGGACAGCTTATCCCAAAACTTGCTCCATTTGCTCATAGGCACTGACCCTCCCTGGCACTTGCGATGCAACAATTATAGCGCCATCGGCACAGGCTGTCAACTACATTGCGACGCCGTCTCGTTCCGTGGCTTGCTTAATCGGCACTTGGAGCGAGACGATGATTTTCTCGCCGTCGCTGTCTACCAGGATCGTGTCGCCGTCGGTGAAGAGGCGGCGCAGGATGCCGCTGGAAATTGGGTTCTCGACCATGCGCTGGATGGTGCGCCGCAGGGGACGCGCCCCGTACAAAGGGTCAAAGCCGGACTCGGCGATGAGCGTTTTCGCGGCGTCGGTGACTTCCAGGTGCAGCTTGCGGGCGTCAAGCTGACGCTCGGTGCCTTTAAGCAGCAGATCAACAATTTGGGTGATCTGCGGCTGGTTGAGCGCATGGAAGACGATGGTCTCGTCAATGCGGTTCAGCAGCTCAGGCCGGAAATGCTTCCGCAGCTCCTGAGTCACTCGTTCTTTCATCTTCTCGTAGAGCGCGTCTTGTTCGTGCTGAGACGCGCCGACCGGCATGGCCTCAATATACTGGCTGCCGATGTTTGAGGTCATAATCACAACCGTGTTCTTGAAGTCCACGGTCCGGCCCGTGCTGTCGGTCAGGCGTCCGGCATCCAGTAGTTGCAGCAGGATGTTGAAGACGTCCGGGTGCGCTTTTTCGATCTCGTCCAGCAGCACGACCCGGTACGGGCGGCGGCGGACGGCCTCGGTGAGCTGGCCGCCTTCATCGTAGCCGACATAGCCGGGGGGCGCACCAATGAGCCGGGCGACCGAATGCTTTTCCATGTACTCAGACATGTCAATGCGGATCATCGCGTCGGGGTCGTCAAACATGAAGTGGGCCAGCGCCCGCGCAAGCTCGGTTTTGCCGACACCGGTGGGTCCCAGAAACAGAAACGAGCCGATGGGCCGGTTCGGGTCTTTGAGGCCGGCCCGCCCGCGCCGGACGGCTTCCGAGACCGCATCAATCGCGGCTTCCTGGCCGATGACTCGCTCGTGCAGCTTGAGTTCCATGTTCAAGAGCTTCTCGGCTTCCTCCTCGAACATCCGGGAAACGGGAATGCCGGTCGTCTTTGAGATCAGCTCGGCGATGTCATGCTCGTCTACCACGCTGTCCACGCCGGCTTCGCGCATCCACGCATCGCGGCGTTCGGTAAACTCGCGCCGCAAGGCGACTTCCTCGTCCCGCAGCCGGGCGGCTTTTTCGTAGTCGCGGGCGTCCGCCGCCGCGCGTCCCTCGGCCTGCGTTTTGGTCAGCCGCGCTTCCATGTCCTTGATCTCGGCGGGCATGGACGATTTCTCAATGCGGATCTTGGACGCCGCCTCGTCAATGAGGTCAATCGCTTTATCGGGCAAAAAGCGGTCGGTGACATAGCGGGCGCTCAGCTCCGCCGCCGCGACAAGGGCGCTGTCGTCAATCTTGACGGTATGATGCGCCTCGTATCTGTCCCGCAGGCCCTTGAGTATCTCAACCGTGTCGGCAACGGACGGCTCGCCCACTACAATCGGCTGGAAGCGCCGCTCCAACGCCGCGTCTTTTTCAATGTTCTTGCGGTACTCATCCAAAGTTGTCGCGCCGATGCACTGAAGCTCGCCCCGCGCAAGGGCCGGCTTCAGCATGTTGGACGCATCCATCGCGCCTTCCGCCGCGCCTGCGCCGACAACCGTGTGCAGCTCGTCTAAAAACAAGATGACCTGGCCTGCCGCCTTGCGGACTTCGTCCATGACGCCTTTCAGCCGCTCCTCGAACTCGCCCCGGAACTTCGAGCCGGCCACCAGCGCCCCCAGGTCAAGGGCCAGCAGACGCCGTCCGCGCAGGTTCTCCGGCACGTCGCCGGACGCGATTTTCCGGGCTAAACCTTCGGCAATCGCCGTCTTGCCGACACCGGGATCGCCGATCAGCACCGGGTTGTTCTTGGTGCGCCGGGACAAAATCTGAATTGTCCGCTTGACTTCCTCATCCCGCCCAATCACTGGGTCAATCTTGTCTTCGCGGGCAAGCTGAGTCAGGTCGCGCGAGAAGCGCTCCAGCATCCGGTACTTTTCTTCCGGGTTTTCGTCGGTGACCCGCGACGACCCGCGCACTTTTTGCAGGGCTTTGTAGACTTTTTCCTCGTCCACGTTCTGCTGCTTCAGGATACGCGCCGCGCCGCCGTCCCCTTCGGTAATCAGTCCCAGCAGCAGATGCTCGACCCCGATGTAGCTGTCATGCAGCCGCTGGGCTTCGTCTTTTGCCAGGTCAAAGACACGCTTGATGCGCGGCGTAATATAGATCTGTGCGCCCTGGTCGGCATACTGCACCTTCGGCGCCCGCGCCAGCGCTTCTTCCGCTGCCTGGCCGAGCGCCCGCGTGTCCACGTTCAGAGCTTGCAGCACCTGCACGGCCAGGCCGTCGTTTTGTTCCAGCATGGCGAGCAGTAAATGCTCGGTGTCAAGCTGGGTATGTTTGTAGCGCACGAGAATGTCCTGGGCGGTCTGCACCAGCTCTCGCGCCCGCTCGGTAAATTTTTCAAACATAGTTGTTACCTCAGAATGAGCGAGGGAATGAACTCCTCTCGCTGAATAGGGTTGTCCTTTGGACAAAAGAGAGGCCAAATATTGACTGCTCTTTCGTCCGAAGGACGTTATTTGCAGCGAGAGAAGTTTACTTCTTCGCTCTTATTCTTCGCTCTTATTCTTCGCTCTCTCCAGAAGCAAGCTCGCGAATACGCGCCTCCGCCCGCAGAAGCATGGCCTCCGTCTCGTCCACCTGCTCTAAGAGCGCAAAGATGTAGGCGACGCCGGCTAAGTTGATCCCAATGTCCTGCGTGAAATGCTGGATCTGCTGCAAACGTTCAATGTCCCGGTCCGAGTAGAACCGGTTCTTGCCAACTTTGCGCGGCTTGACCAGGCCCAGCTTGTCGTACATCCGCAGCGTCTGGGCATGGATCGGCTTTTCAGCCTCTTCCGCAGTGTGAGCCGCCGTGCGCGAGGGCGGGCGCACCAACTTTGCAGCAATTGAGATTGTGTAAATCGGCTCGTCTCTGTCTTTGATAAAGGCCATCAGACACCTCCCTTCTCAGACTTTCACTTCGTCCGAACGCAGCTTCGCCAGCTCGGTCAGCAAGTCGCGCTCACGGGGCGAGAGGTCCTTCGGCACGGTCATCTTGACGGTGGCCTGGAGATTGCCCCGACCGCCGCCTTTCAAGATCGGCATCCCCTGGCCTTTCAAGCGAAACGACTGGCCGCTCTGTGTTCCGGCCGGAACGGTCAGGGTGCGCGGGCCGTCGAAGGTCTCCACCGACGCTTCTCCACCCAGCGCAGCGACTGTATAAGGAACCAGAAAGTCAGTCTTCAGATCGTCGCCGAGCCGCTCAAACTTCGTGTTTGCCTTGATCTTAATTTTGAGGAACAAATCGCCTCCCGACGCGCCTTGCCCGGCGAGACGGATACGCTGACCGTCGGTCACTCCCGGCGGGATTTTAACATCGGACAAGCGCCGCTGCTTGGTTTCCGTCCCCTCGCCGTGGCATTCCGGGCAGGTCTCCGTCGCCTGGCCCGTCCCGCCGCATTGCGGGCAGACGGAGTTGCCGAACAGGCCGCCCCGGCTTTTCACTTTGCCGCTGCCCTGGCACATCGGGCAGGACCGGCCTTTGCCGACCGAAACTGCCCCGGCCCCGCCGCACTGGCCGCAGGTCTCCGGAATGGAAACCGTAAAGGAGCGCGTGGTTCCCCGGTACGCTTCTTCCAGTGTGATGTCTACCGGGTACTCAATATCCTGCTCGACCTGGGGGGAAGTCCGCCCGCCGGGTCGTCCGCTGCCGAACCCCCCGCCGAAGCCGCTCGGCCCCGTGCTGAACCCGCCGGTTCCGCCGCCGCTCCCGCCGAACAGCGACGAAAGAAAATCATCAATGGACGCAGAATTCCCGCCCCCGCCGCCGAAATCGAAGTCCTGCGGACGCCCGCCGCCCTGGCCGGCATTCGGGGTGAAACCGCCGCCCTGGCTGTAATTCTTCCACTGGTCGCCGAACTGGTCGTACTTCGAGCGCTTGTCGGTATCCGAGAGCACATCGTAGGCTTCGCCGACATCTTTGAATTTGTCTTCCGCTGTTTTGTCGCCGGCATTCACGTCCGGGTGGTATTTGCGGGCCAAGCTACGGTAAGCGGCTTTGATTTCTTTTTCCGACGCCGTCTTCGAGATGCCTAAAATTTTATAATAGTCTTTGTAGTCGACTGCCATTCCGTCACCCCCACAAGCGAGCTTGTCTTTTGAGTAGTATTGCACATGAGCGTACTACTGTCAAGTTATCTAACAAAACCGTGCAAAATTCAGTTCCCGTTTATGGTTTTCATCTTACGGGTAAAAGCCGTCAACGGAATTAAATATAATTCGAAACTCAAAGCACACTTGCAGGAGAAGATAACAATGGCCGACACAGAGCAGATTACCGGACAAATCAAAGAACAAACCCAGCAGGCCGTCCAGCAGGGCCAGCAGTACGCCGGACAGGCCGTTGATTTAGTCGGGTCACGGGTCAAGACCGCCCTGACCCAGCAAAAAGACGCGCTGGCGACAGGGATTACCGACGCCGCCAAGATGCTCAAGCAGAACGGGGACTCGTTCCGCAGCCAGGGCCTCGGCGCTATCGCTGCGCCCTACATTGACCAGGCTTCGGACAAGCTGACTGAAGTGGGAACGACGATCCAGGGCAAGGACATTGACGAAGTAGTCCGAGACACCGAGGCTTTTGGCCGCACTCAGCCCGCTTACTTCCTCGGCATCGCCGCTTTGCTCGGATTCGCCGCCGCCCGGTTTCTGAAAAGCACCAGCGCCCAGGCCGCGTCTTAACTTTTATTTTAGGAGAAATTGATTTAGGAGAACTGATTATGAGCAGAAAAAACAGACCGCAGTACCATGAGCCGGCAGGAACCGTTCCCGCAAGCGGAGACTCCGCAAACGACGAAGTGCCAATCGAGGACACACTAGAAGTCGGTGCGGTCATGCTGGTGGAAGAGCCGCTTGCCGACGGCACAGTGGAGACCGGCGTAGTATTTTTAGTAGACGGCCCGGCAGACCCCGTTCCACTTTCCGTCAGCGAGATGGTCGAGCCGGAAGATGCCATTGAGTTCGGCGTCGTTGCCGAGTACGACATCCCCGCAGAGGCCGACCCGTACACCTCCGGCGGCTATCTGGAAACTCCAAACCTTCCCACCGGCGCCCAAACTGCGTCCAGCGATTATCAGGACAAGATACCGGACATCAAAGAAAACGCGCAGGATATTAAAGACACCGTGCAGGATAAGGCTCAGGACATGGCATCAAACGTTACTTCAACCGCTCAGGACATTGCTGGCAAAGCCCAGAACATCACGGGTAAAGCGCAGGATGCTGTCGGCGACATTGCCGGTAAAGCGCAAGACGCCGCCGGTGATCTCTCCAAGAAGGCACAAGACGCCGCCGGTGACATCGCCGGCAAAGCTCAGGATACCGCGCAGAGCATCGCAGACAAGGCCAAAGATGCCGCCGCCGCAATCGCCGACAAAGCGGCGGCAGCAAAGACAACTGCCGCCGATGCCGGAGCGAAGTCGAAAGGTGCCGTCGCCGGAGCCGCCAGCACCGTCGGCATGGGGCTTTGGAGCATTGTCCAGCGCTCGCCGCTGCAAGCGATCTTTTTCCTCTCCAGCCTCATCTGGCTGCTCCGCAACAACAGCGCCACGGCGTCCCAAACTCCGGTCAGCGTTTCCGACGCTGCCGAGAAGGTCGGCACGCTTTCCGGCCAGGTTCAGGTCGCCGCCGGTAATTTAGGCACACAAGTCAAGACATCGGCCCAGCAGGGCGCAGGCTGGTTCAGCACGACGCTTCAGGAGAATCCGCTGGTTCTCGGCGCGATGGCCCTTGTCGCCGGCCTCGGAATTGGCCTCGCCGTCCCGGAAACTTCCTATGAGAACAAGGCCCTCGGCAAGACCCGCGACCAGCTTCTCGACAAAGCCACGGAAGCCGCGTCGGACCTGACCCAGAAAGTCACGACCGTCGCCCATTCCGCCGTGCATGAAGCGGTCGAAACCGCCAAGACCGAAGCGAAGAACCAGGGTTTAACCCCGCCGGACGAAGCCCCGGCCCCGCAGGACCAAAGCCAGCAGCCATAGTTTGCGCCGAATGGAAGCGGCCTCGGACAGTGTCCGAGGCCGCTTTTTGCCGTCTTCGTCCGGGTATACTGTGAGCTTGAGAGGAGACCTGAACGCATGTCAGCACAAACTTTGGAAACCCTGGAAGAGCGGATGACGGCACTGGAAACAAAAGTGGACCAGCTACAGCGAGAAAAGGAGCAGAGCAAAGAGCAAGATAAAGAGGTTCCCTGGTGGGAGAAAATTCGGGGTCAGTTCAAAGATGATCCCATGTACGAGGAAGCCATGCGCCTGGGGCGTGAGTGGCGGAACTCAGAAGACGCGCAGGATGAAGGCGAAGAAAAATGCTGATTTTAGATACGGATCATGTCAGCATTTTAGACAGAGACACGATTGAAGCGTTTAACTTAGGCAGACGCCTTGCTTCTGTGCCGCCGGAAGAAGTTGCCGTAACGATTATCACTTACGAAGAGCAGATGCGTGGCTGGTTCGCCTTCATCGCCCAAGCCAGAACAACACCGCAGCAAATAGAAGCATACCGGAAGCTGCGACGCTTTATCACCCAGTTTTGCCAGATTGCATTGATTGACTACACTGCCGGAGCAGCAGAGGAGTTTGAGAAGCTTCGGCAGGCAAAAGTTCGCATCGGCACAAAAGACTTACGGATCGCCGCTATCTGCCTCGCTAACGATGCGATGCTGCTGACGCGCAACTTGAAGCACTTTGAGCAGGTCCCCGGCCTGAACGCAGAGAATTGGTCGGCGTGAGCTGGGTTTTAGGGCCTTGCGATGCCGGTCAAAACGCCATTCTTGAGTGTCAGCACGTAGTTCGCGCCATAAGTCCATTGTTCGGCTTGATCCCCGTCGGCACGGCGGACAGCCTTCGGCCTGCCCCAGCTCATGCGGACCTGCGGGGCCGTCATGCCGACAAACACTTCTTTGTTTTCTATTGCTGTCCAGACCTTTGCCGGCCACGCCGAAGCGGTGCGCGGGTCGGAGGCTAGAAAAACGTCCTCAAACCGGCTCAGTGCCTGCAACTCTCTGGGGATATTTGTGTCGCTCATGTGGACATCCACATAGCCCGTGGCATTTCCCCCACCCTCTTCCTGAACCACAAAGCGAACCGGAGCGCTTGCATACCAGCCCGGCACCACCTCCATCACCCGCACCGGCGAATACTGCTTGATCTTGATCTGCTGAAATGCTTCATGCCGCCGCAGGGCCGCCGGGGAGTCAGAAACATCTTTGGCGGCGTTGTAGGTGTCAAGATGATCGCTCGCCAGCCAGAGCGTTTTGCCGACATACCGCTTCCGGGCTGCTTCTAACTCATCTACCGGCGCGGCATCATCTATCGAGCCGCCGTCAATATCGGCGTGAATTGTTTTTTTGTCATCCTCAAGCTGCAAATCCGCCTCGTCGAGCGTTTCTCCGTTCGGCCCATGCCCCTGCTCGATTCGCATGACGCGGACAATCCGGCCCGCGAACTCGGCGTAAGGCAGCGGGATAAACTCTTTATCGGTATCCCGGTACATTTCCTGGTAGCCGTAGTGCTGCACGGCCCTTGACTGCGGCAGGATCATCAGGCGCAGACCGACCCAGTTCGTTTCAGGAACCGTTGGAAAGGCGGCCGTGGCAGCCGGCGGCGCTGCCGCCGGCGCGGCGAGGGGCAGCAGGAGAGATGCACAAAGAGCGAGGCAAGGCAAAATCCGGGGGCAAAAATCCATTGTCACCGGCTCCCACGACTTTGCACTGCCGGCACGGCGGAACGCGCGTGGACGACATAGCCTGCCGCCAGCACTGCGACTAACAGCAGCCCCAGCACCACACCGAAGACCGCGCTGAGCGGAAAAGCAGACCGGGGGCGAACCGCCGGGTCAGACTCGGCGGTGAGCTGGAGACGCTCAAGTTCTTCCAGGTCTTGAAGGCTAACAATCTGGGTTTCGTCTAAATGTGCGGCGATATGCGCCAGTTTGTCCTTCTCCATATTTCTGTCATTCCCCGTATTTCTGTCATTCTTCATGAGGGTTGCTTTCTGTTCTCTTGATTAGGGAGCTGTGCCGGCGTCACTTTGCGACCATTCGGATTTTTTGAGCCGAGCTTCCGCTTCCGGGTCATAGGTTTCTGCGCCAACAGGAAGCGCCGCTTGAACTGCGCTTTGCGCTTGCCCCGCGCCCTGGGCCTTGTCCGAAGCCTGGGGTAGATTTCCGTTCTGTGCCGGAGCGGCATTTTGTACGGGAGCAGACCTATCCTCCGGCGCAGGCGGGGTTCTGTCCTGCCTGACGGTGGTTGAGGCTGCGTTTCGCGGGGCCAGAGCTGCATGTTGTGGGTCACTGGCCGCAGAGTGTCTTAGTTCCGGCTCCGTGCTTCTCTCCACTTCCACACTCTTTTCCGGTTCCACAGCAGACGGCTGTACCTGCGGGACAGAAGACCGGCGGGGTTGGGACGGGTTTTCACTGCTTTGCACTGCCTCTGGCGGAACATTCCGCACCGGGGGCAGCAGCCTCACCGGCACAGGGACCAGTGCTGGCGGAGAAGCAGGCACCGGCGTCACGGGAGACACCGGCGCTGCCGGCAGGACGACAGGTACGGCGGAAGTCTTCAGCGGGATCGGCGGGGGTTCCCGGTGCCGGTGCTGGAAGGCATACCCGAACCCACTGCCGAACAAAAGCAGCAAAGCCGCTCCCTGCGCCCATCGAGGCACAGCAGGTACACTCAGCGTGGGCAGCTTCAGCGCCGGCAATTCTACTCTAGGCTGCTTCGGTTTTGAGGGAACAAGCTCCGGCTCCAGAGGAGCAGACTTCGGCAGAGCAGACTTCGGCAGAGCAGACTTCGGCAGGGCCGAGCGCATCGCCTGGACAAAATCGCCGGCGGACCCGTAGCGCCGGGCTGGATCCTTGTCCAGTGCACGGCGCAGAACCTTCTGCATGGATTTCGGCAAATGCGGCGCCGGAGCGGGCGGCTTGTTCATCACCTGATACAGCACGTTGGCGACAATCTGCCCGGCGAACGGCTGATGCCCCGCAAACATCTCGTAGCCCAGCACGCCCAGAGACCATAAATCTGTGGCGAAGGCCGCCGGTTCGCCGCGCACCTGCTCCGGTGCCATGTAAGAAGGTGTCCCGATGACGGCGTTGGCGTTTGTGATCGTGGCTTCTTCGTTTGACCGGGCAATGCCGAAGTCCAGCAGCTTGGCTGTGCCGTCCGGCAGCAGCATGACATTGGACGGCTTGATGTCCCGGTGAACAATGCCCGCCGCATGGACACCGTCAAGCGCTCCGGCTATTTGGGCGAGGAGCGCGAACGCCTCCTGGAATGTCAGCCTGCTCCGGCCCAGCCGCTGCCGAAGGGTTTGCCCTTGCAAATATTCCATCGCGAGAAAATGCTGCTCCTGCGACGCGCCGACTTCATGGATCGCAACAATGTTCGGGTGCGACAGCCGGGCCATGGTTCGCGCTTCGCGCTCAAACCGTGCCACCAGTCCGTCTGCATCGGCAGCGGTAAGTGTCGGCGGCAGGCTCAGCAGCTTCAAAGCAATTTCCTGCCCCGTGCGCCGGTCCCGCGCCTCGTAGACTACCGACATGCCGCCCCGGCCAATTTCGCGCCGCAGGTCATAATCCGCGACCGAATGGATGATGGGGCCGCCGGGAAATGCAGCGTCTACCATTGTTTTCGTATCAAGCATTTGAGCGTTGTTCCATCTGTTCCTGCACAGCGAGAAGCGTTCCCGCCGTAAAGCAATCCCTACCAGTTCAGTCTCTATTTTATCCAAAATTGTTCCCTTTCAACTGCCATTTGCGGGCGGGGTATACTAGGACAAATGAGAGGAGCAAAGCGTTATGTCTACACCAACGATTGAGGAGAGATTGACCGCAGTGGAAACCGAATTACAGCAGCTTAAGCGAGAAAGAGAGCAAAGTAAAGAACAAGACAAAGAAGTCGAAGAACCGCGCGGATGGAAGCGGGTCTTTGGCCGGTTCGCTGGTATGCCTGGGTTTGACGAAGCCGTGCAGCTTGGACGAGAGTGGCGTGAGTCTCAAGACCCTCCTCGCGAGGAGGATAGTATTTGATGCGAATACTGGATACCGATCATTTGACTCTTGTGGAGCGGGGCGGCAGTGCCGCGTTTTCACTGCAACTGCGACTCAACCAAGTTCCAGTCAGCGAGATCGGGACAACGATTGTCAACTACGAAGAACAAATGCGAGGGTGGCTTTCTCACGCGGCAAGAGCAAAGACACTGGTTCAGCTTCAAGAAGCTTACGCACTTTTAGAGGAACATATTCAGACGTTTCAGGACTTGGCGATTCTGTCCTTTGACGCCAAAGCCGCAGACCACTATGGCACCCTGCTTCAATCACGAATACGGATTGGCGTGCAGGATTTGAGGGTTGCCGCAATTTGCCTTGCCAACGATGCTACTTTGCTGTCGCGCAACCTGAGACATTTTCAGTAGGTGCCGGGTCTCAAAGTAGAAGACTGGTCAATGTAAGCAGAGACAGAGAAGCGGGCCCGAAAACAATTCCGGGCCGCTTCTGTATCCTAAACTCAGGGTACAGCTTACTCGCTCTTGAACTCGGCATCAATTACGTCGTCGTGGGGCTTGACATCTTCCGTGGCTTCGGGTGCGCTCTCGGCATGGAAGCCGTTGCTCGACTGTGCGCCGCCATCGGCCTGCTTATAAAGCAGCTCGGACAAAGCATACGACGCGGACTGAAGCTCGTCAGTTGCGGTCTTGATGCGCCCCGTATCTTCGGACTCTAATGCGGACTTGACATTGGCAATCGCCGTCTCGACTTTGCCTTTCTCGTCGCCGGGCAGCTTGTCGCCGAGGTCTTTGATCAGGCGCTCGGTCGAATAGACCATCTGGTCGGCGTGGTTCCGTGTTTCGGCCTTCTCGCGCAGGGCGGAGTCTTCGGCGGCGTGCGCCTCGGCTTCGCGGATCATGCGCTCGATGTCGGCCTTGTCCAGTGTCCCCGCGCCGGAGATCGTGATGCGCTGCTCTTTGTTGGTCGCCCGGTCTTTGGCCGAGACGTTGACAATGCCGTTCGCGTCAATATCAAAGGTCACTTCGACCTGCGGGACGCCGCGCGGGGCCGGCGGAATGCCGGTGAGCTGGAAGCGGCCCAGCAGCTTATTCTGGGACGCCGCCTGGCGCTCGCCCTGGTAGACGACGACATCAACGGCGGTCTGGCCGTCGGCGGCCGTTGAGAAGACTTCGGACTTCCGGGTCGGGATGGTCGTATTCCGCTCAATCAGCTTGGTGAACATATCGCCCAGCGTCTGGATGCCCAGAGACAGCGGGGTGACGTCCAGGAGAACGACATCCTTGACTTCGCCGCCGAGAACGCCTGCCTGAATGGCCGCGCCGACGGCGACGACTTCATCCGGATTGACACTGCGGTTCGGCTCCTTGCCGCCGCCGAGCTTCTTGACCAGGTCCTGCACCGCCGGGATGCGGGTCGAGCCGCCGACAAGAATAATCTCGTCCACATCTTTGGCTTCAATGCCGGCATCCGCCAATGCCCGCTTGAACGGCTCCTCGGTGCGGGTGACCAGGTCGCGGGTCAGCTCATCGAACTTTGCCCGGCTGAAGCTGACATCCAGGTGCTTCGGCCCATCGGCATCCGCCGTGATAAACGGCAGGTTAATCGTCGTCTGGACGACATTGGACAGCTCGACTTTCGCTTTTTCCGCTGCTTCCCGGAGCCGCTGCATGGCCTGCTTGTCTTTGCGAAGATCAATGCCCTGCTCCTTACGGAACTCCTCAGCCACATAATCCACGATCTTCTGGTCAAAGTCGTCGCCGCCGAGATGCGTGTCCCCCGCCGTCGAGCGTACTTCGAACACGCCATCGCCCACGTCCAGCACAGACACGTCAAACGTGCCGCCGCCGAGGTCATAAACGAGGATCGTTTCGTTCTTCTTCTTATCCAGGCCGTAAGCCAGCGACGCCGCTGTCGGCTCGTTGATGATCCGCAGAACTTCCAGCCCCGCAATCGTGCCGGCGGCTTTTGTCGCCGAACGCTGCGCGTCGTTGAAGTAAGCCGGGACCGTAATGACAGCCTTGTCCACCTTCTCGCCCAAATACGCTTCCGCATCGGCCTTCAGCTTCTGCAAGATCATCGCCGAGATCTGCTCCGGCGAATATGAAGTGCCGTCAATCGTCACCTTGTCGCTCGTGCCCATCTTCCGCTTGATTGAAATCACGGTCCGGTCGGGGTTCACGACCGCCTGCCGCTTGGCCGCGTTCCCGACAAGCCGCTCGCCGGTCTTCGTAAAGCCGACAATGGACGGGGTCGTCCGCGAGCCTTCCGCGTTCGCGATGACCGTCGGCTCCCCACCTTCCAGAACGGCCACGCACGAGTTAGTCGTTCCGAGGTCAATTCCTACTGTTTTCGCCATGAGTATTTATCTCCTTGAGGTATCTTCATCTAAATCTTGCCGACATTCAGTATATCACTTGAGCGTGGCATTGTCAATACTTCTAACAAAACATCTACGATTAGTGTTCCCGGTTATAGCAAGAAACTCACATAGATTTTCGTGGGAGGAATCTGCGATGCTTCACTAGAACATAAACAACCACTAGAACAACAGATCACTTGATGGATTTGACGAGACATAAGCACAGAGGAGAAAGCGAAATGGCAGATACAAAAAAGATGACCTACCCTATGTTGTCCGCCACTAGTTGGTGGAAGTTACGTGAAAAGCTTTACAGTACACCAAACATCAAGATTACAGACAACTTTTTGGCTAATCTTCTCGATATGGAACTTCACTCAGCACAAGTCAATGCATTAAATTATTTCAAGCAGATCGGTTTGATTGAAAATGATGGCACGCCGACTGAGCTAGCAAAAAAATGGCGCGACGATCAGGAATATCCACAAGTCTGCGATACTATACGCCAAACATGCTATCCACAAGAGCTGCGCGACTTGTATTCAGGACCAGACATAGATACTGCTGCTGTCAAGCGATGGTTTATCACACAGGGTGTCGGAGATGCAGCGGCCAATAAGCAAACGTCATTCTATCTCCTGCTTAACAAAGCTACAGCTGTGAAGGCTGGAGAAGCCAAGAAAGCTAGCTCTAGTGTAACTAAAGCTAAGTCTAACGGCAAAACAGACACACCTTCAAAGACCGGACAACTCTCTCAAGAGCAGACAGAAGCAGGTTCAGCACCTGAAGCGCCTATGTATCAAGCACCAATCGTTAATCCGATTTCAGACATGCCTGCTCTTCATATAGACATACAAATTCATATTGCACCAGATACTCCTGCCGACCAAATCGATAAGATTTTTGCGAGTATGGCAAAACATCTACGAGGTATCAAAGGGAACTCTTCCGAATGAAGGAAGTTATAGCCGCCGCACTCTTGCTCGCCAAAGCGATCCAGGAAGAGGTAGACGCACACCTACTACCGCCAGCGGCAGGATCAGTCTCCGAAACTGACAAAATCGTCTATTTCTCGTTGGTTAAAGGAACACGCGGATATATTGAGCAGATAGTTCACCAGATCAATGGCACTTATGCAAGCGGATGGTATGATGCTTGCGCTGTGATGGTTCGTCGTCTTGTAGAAACACTTATAATCGAAACCTTTGAGGCTCATCAGGTTTCCCAGAAAATACAAAATGGACAGGGTGACTTTTTGTATTTGAGCGATCTGATTCCGTTGTGCATTAGTGAAACTATCTGGAACATGGGGAGGAATGCAAAAAAAGCTCTGCCAAAACTTAAAGACATTGGTGACAAGTCCGCTCACAGCAGGCGGTTCGTAGCCCAGCGTCAAGATGTCGATGCCATAGCAGCAGAATTGCGGGTCGTAGTCCAAGAACTATTGTTTTTGTCCAAGCTAAAAGTATGATGCTATCTGCAACAGAAGATGGCATTGAAGAAAACTTCTTATGGCATATTTTCTTTTTGTGGATGAGAGCGGACAAGACCATCGCGAATCGCCCTGTGAAGTTTTGGCAGGCGTAGCTGTGGAAGATCGTGATCTTTGGAATCTCGTGCAGAGTTTGCAGGAAGCCGAGGTCAGGCATTTTGGAACACGCTATAGCGAGGGGGAGCGGGAACTAAAAGCAAGAAAACTGCTGAAGACAAAAACCTATAAGCAGGCAGCGCTCATGCCGCTGTTTTCAGCGGAAGAACGGCGCGGATTGGCTAAATCCGCACTGGAAGCAGGTGCTTCGGCAGGCCGAACGGAACTTGCGGCGCTGGCACAAGCAAAACTCGCCTATGCCAGCGATTTGCTGGACATTTGCGCTCGCTACCGATGCAAAGCCTTTGCAAGCATTGTTGATAAAGACTCGCCTCGTCCAAGTCCAAATCATCTTCGCAAAGATTACGCCTATTTATTCGAACGGTTCTTCTACTTTCTGGAAGATAGGGAAACTGTTCCATCAGGCATTATCATTTTTGATGAACTTGAAAAGAGCCAGAGTCACATTCTGTTGAATCAAATGGATCGCTATTTCAAGTCTACTGCTAATGGCAGGCAACGGTCGAATCAGATTATCCCGGAACCGTTCTTTGTTCATAGCGATCTCACGACCGGAATACAATTAGCAGACCTCATTGCATACATCGTTTCGTGGGGTATCCGAACGGGCGGCATGAAGCAGCCTATACGTCCTGAGTTAATCGGTCTTGCAGAACAAGTCTCAGGGCTGAGATACACGACAACGCGGGAAGTAGACGGCAAACCAAGCTACGCAATTTGGGGTTTCAAGTTTATCAATGACTTGAGGGCAAAAGAGGATAAAGAATAAAAAAGGCAATGCCGCGCTTTCGCGCTTCAAAGCCTCCGAGACTATTATAGGCGATAGTTGCCAAAATGTCAACAAAATTTACATTTATTTTATCTGCCCGTCGTCTCGGATAGCAGGACCTGCCGTTCTTCGGCTTGGTAGGCGGCGAGGACGAGGCGCAGGTCTTCGCGTCCGGCTTCTCCCGGCGAGGGACTTGGAGCGCTGCTTTGGATCACGTCCAGGTACGCGCCGATGAGGGCGTTGAAGTGGCTACCGTCGCTTTGGAGCAGCACTTCTTTATGCTCCGGCAGGTCGGGCCGGTGCAGGGTGAGGGCCGCGCCGCCGCCCAGGGTCAGCGCCCCTTCGGTGCCGAACGCGGTCAGGCCGGGGCCGGGAACCCAGGTGCCGACAGCCTGGGACGAGAACAGGGTCCCGACGTGGCCGCCGGTGAAGCGGACGCCGACGACGGACGTGTCTTCGCCGCCGAGTTCGGGTCGGTACCGCTCGGTAAAGCAGGAGACCGACTGGACCGGGCCGCCGAGGGTGTGCATCAGGGCCAGTGCATGAATGCCGCTATCGAGTAATTGGCCGCCGCCAGCGATTTTGGGATCATAGCGCCACGCCGTGTTCAATATCTCGCCGCGCTGCCAGTAGGCGAATGTCGCCTGGATTCCGACAAGCGTACCGATGCGTCCGGCGTCTATCGCCTGCTTCGCGAGGAGCGCCGACGGCAATGTCCGGTTGGTCTCGCCGTAGAACAGGACGGTTCCGGCGGCGCGGGCGGCGTCAATCATGGCGTCGCACTCGGCGACGGTCCGGGCCAGCGGCTTTTGGGACAAGACATGCTTGCCGGCCCGCGCGGCGGCAATCGCCGCTTCGGGATGCAGGTGCGGCGGGGTGCAGAGTTCCAGCGCGTCCACGCTTGGATCGGCAAGGATGTCTTCCAGTGACACGGCAATACGCGCGTTCTGTCGTTTCGAGACACGGGCGGCTTTTTCAGGATCGATATCGTAGCAGACGGTCACTTTCGCGCGTTCGGGAAAGGCCGCGTAAGCGTCAAGGTGGGCGTCGCTGATAAGGCCGCAGCCGACCAGCGCGACCCGCAAGGGTGTTGGCATAGGTTTAGTTTCTTTACGGTTTCTTTCAGGAACTTCTTACCCGTTATCAGGCGTTTTTATGGCAGAAGACAAAGGAGCCTTTTGTTATGGTGCTGACTGCCGAAATAGAACACGTCAACGAGCGATTAGCCGGGGCAAGCGCCGAAGAGCGCGTCGCGTATGCGCTTTCGCAGTGGAAGCCGAACATCCTGCTAAGTACCAGCTTCGGTGCCCAGTCCGCCGTGCTGCTGCACATGGCGACGCGGCTCTGGCCGGACATCCCCGTCGTGCTGTTGGACACGCAGTATTTGTTCCCGGAGACCTACAAGTTCGCCGATGAACTCACGGCACGCTTGAAGCTGAACTTGAACGTGTACCAGAGTCCCGTCAGCCGGGAATGGCAGGAGGCGCGGTACGGGAAGCTGTGGGAGCAGGGTGCGGACGGCATCAAGCGGTTCAACGCGATGAACAAGACCGAGCCGATGGCGCGGGCGCTCCAAGAGCTGAATGCCGAAGCGTGGATCACGGGCCTGCGCCGGTCTCAGTCGTCTACGCGGGCGGGTTTGCAGACGCTGGCACTTCAAGAGGGCCTCATCAAAGTCCATCCGATTTACGACTGGTCGAACAAAGACGTTCACCACTATCTGACCCGTTATGATCTGCCGTACCATCCGCTGTGGGAGCAAGGCTACGTCTCCATCGGCGATGTCCAGACCTCCCGCCCCCTCAGCGAAGGCATGAGTGAGGAAGACACGCGGTTCTTCGGGCTAGGCCGTGAATGCGGCTTGCACACGGCGCAGTAGAGCTTCCACAGGACTTATCTCAAACGGCAGCCCTTCCGGCAGGTTTCGCAGGAAGGCGAACCCAAGCGGGATTTTCACCGGCTCCAGTGTCATCTTCCAGCAGTCCACTTCCATCAGCTTCGGATATAGACTAAGTACCATTGCCCGCAAGGCACAGGAACCCGTCACAGCATAAGCTACCACAAAATAGACACGCTCCAAATCTTTGAGGTCACTGTAGATCTTCAGTCGGTTCTCGGCACTGTCATGGCCGTAATGCCACAGCGTCACTGTGTCTGTCGCGAGGCTGCTTAAAACTGCTGGGTCGGCGTTACCTGGAGACAGCAGAATGGTCGTCTCAGTTGTGATGCGCTGGACAATGTCCTGCAAACGATGTGCGTCCGATGCCGAACAAACAATTAACTGCTTCATGGCCTACTTTTCCGCACGATGCTTCAAAAGCCCCGCCCGGCGGCGGAACGTGCGCCGCCACCCTTCCGCGAGGAGCGGCAGATCAGCAAGTTCTTTATCCTGACGCGGGTCGTTTTTGTGAACGTACAGGGCTTCGTTGAGCCGGGCGACGGTATAGTCCGGCAGCGGACGGTCGTGGAGCGCCAGTGTATCCCCTGCCCCGACTTCGCCTTCCTCTAAAACGCGCAGGTAGAAGCCGGTCCGTCCGGTCGCTGTCATTTCGCTGGGCAAATCGGGACGCTCCCAGCGTCGGCCCACTTTCCAGCAGGGCATTCGTGGCTGGCTGATTTGGACCACTGCCGTTCCGACTGTATAGATGTCGCCTAAACAGGCAGTATCTTCGGTGAGGCCCGTCAGCGTGAAGTTCTCACCGAACGCGCCGTGTCCAAACTCGTCTTCCGACAATCCTAATGCCATGCGCCAGCCGGGGTAATGCTCGGCGGAATAGCAGCAGACGGCTTTGTCCGGCCCCCCATGATTTTTGAGGTCCACCTGCGCGTTGCCGGCAAGATCGGTACGGCTCAGATGCACCCGTTCGGTGACGGGTTCACGCCAAATGGAGCTAACCCACTCGGTATCTTTGCCGTCTTTGACCAGGGATGTATGCTCGGCGGGCCTGCCGACTTGCAGCGATTCAAGTTTCATGGCGTATTCAGTGGCGGGAACAAGTCAGCAACTGCGACAGCGGCATTTGGGGCGGACAACGGCGCAATCGTGTCGCTGTCGAGCAGAGTTAGAAGCGTTTTATAGCCATAGCCGCTCGGCATCGGCGCGGGGTCACGGTAAATTTCAAGCTGCCGGTTGACCAGGTTGACAATCCAGTAATCGGCAATGCCGGCCCGCGCGTAGTCATCGCGCTTCTTCGTTCGGTCTTTTCGCAGCGTCGCATCGGAAACTTCAACTAGCAGGCTGACTTCGGCAGGGACCGGATGATGCCCCTCGTAATCCTGCCAAGGCCCAGGGACGACAAGAACATCCGGCTCCGGTTCGGTGCCATCCTCCAGGGTCATTGGAGCTTCCTGGCGGATGTCAAAGCCGTCTCCGAAGGCAGCTTCTAAAGCATCAACGGCGCGACGAAGAGCCGAATAGTGTGGCGTTCCTTGTGGCGGCAATGTCCATATCTCCCCATCCAGCAGTTCGACCCGCTCCTCGTCAAAGAATCCGGCGTCGCTCAGTGCGTAATACTCAGCGGTCGTCCAGAGGCGAGGCCGCAGGAGGTTTTCCTGCGGCTCGCCTACCGCTGTATTTTCGACAACCGGCTCCGGCGCAGCCGCCGGGCGTTCTTGAATCATAGTCATAGATGTATCCTACTTCAAGCCGCTAATCCGCAGGACGGCCCGGTGGACCAACTCGTTGGCGGCGTCCTGCGATGACGCCTCAGCGTAGATGCGGAAGTTCGGTTCGGAGGCGTCCGGCAGAACCAGCACCCAGGAACCGTCGCTCCCGTAGGTCTTGATGCCATCTACCAGCTCCGTGTGCGTGCCTTCGGACTCCGCCGTCAGCACCCGCATGATGCGGCCTTTGACTTCCCAGGGGCAGGGAACCGTTTCCGTTGCCATGAAGTACGCCGGGAGCATTTGGCGCACTTCGCTGAGTGTCGCGTTCTGAAGTGCCAGCATTTCCAGCAGCTTCGCGAACGAAAACAGGCCGTCAAACGCCGGGTGGAACTCCGGGAAGATAAAGCCGCCGGACGTGTCCCCGGCCAGTGCGATCCCTTCTTTCCCTTCTGCCGCCGTTCCCATCAGCGCTCGAACATCGGTCTTGGTGCGGATGACGCCCCCGCCATGCTCGGCAAGAATGCGCTCAATCGTGGACGGCGCGGTGACTGGCACAGCGACCTGGGCACCGGGCCTCGCGCGTGCCACCAGCAAGGCGAAGACTGCCAGCAGATCGGAGCCGGACAAAATTGACCCGGTTTCATCCACCACGGTCAAGCGCTCGCCGTCGTCGCCGAGATAGACGCCCATGTCGGCTTTGAGCGTCAGCAAATACTCGCTGAGACTCTGGACAAACTCGTCCCGGTCGGCTTCGGTTTTCGGCGACTTCTTGGCGTCCGTGTAGGCATTCAGCGCAATCGTCTCGGTTTCAAGCTGGCCCAGCATCTGCGGCAGGACGCCTGAAATGCGGTTATAAGCGTAGTCTACAATCACTTTGAAGTTCCGCTTCTGCACGGCTTCCGTGTTCAGCAGGCGGAAGAAGTCCTGCGAATACTGCTCAATCGCCCGCGGCACAAACTCAATCGCGCCGACTTCGTCCGCCGCCGTCCGCCCAAAGTCCTCCCGGTAGAAGATCGTCTCGATCTTGCGCTGCCCATTTGTAGACAGGTAAATGCCGTTCTTGTCGAAGAACTCTACCAGCGCCAGATTAGGCTGATCTGGCGCGAGACGGATATGAACCCCACCGGCAGCGTTCGACGACCGGATTGTGTGGCGGCTGACCGGCAGCGGCATCCCCTCGTTGTCCAGCACGTTGACGCCGACCGAGACCAGGCCGGCGATCAGGCCGCGCTTGAGCATTCGGCACACCAGAGTCGAATCGCGCGACGTAATTACGGTCGCGCCCTTCTTTAAGAACGCGCCGTAGCTTGCGCCCAGCTTGCAGGCAAAGTCCGGCGTCATCTCGACGTTTGCAATGCCGGACACGCCGAGGTTGCGGAAGAGCGCCCCCTGCCACTTGGACCCCCAGATGAGGCTCATGGTCACGACCGAACCGGCTTCAATGATTTTGTCCGGCCACAGCTTAATCAGCGGGCGGACCGTAGAACCTGCTTCAATATGGCAGCGGTCGCCGACTACCGCGCCTTCCTGAACATCCACATCTTCTTTAATAGTGCAGCGAAAACAGACCGTGCAGCCGGTTAAACGCGACCGAGCGCCGATGTAGTTCGAGTCCCACATCACGGCTTTTTGCAGGATCGCGCCTTCTTCAATCAGGCAGTTGTCGCCGATAACCGTATCCGGGCCGATATGGGCGTCGGCCTTGACCCGGCAGTTCTTGCCGATGCAGAGCGGCCCGATCAGCCGGGCGTTCGGGTCAATCTCGGTGCCGGCACCGATCCAGATGTCGCCGCCCTCGCGCCGCCCTTCAATCGGCAGCTTTGTCATGCCGCCGAGCATCTCGTACTGGGCCTGCCGGTACTGCTGCAAAGAGCCGACATCAGTCCAGTATTCGCCCAGCACATAGCCGAACATCGGCTTTTCTTCCGCTAAAATCTGCGGGAAGATGTCCTGCGACCAGTCGTAGCTTTTTTCCGGCTGCATGTACTCGAAGATGGACGGCTCCAAGATATACATCCCGGTATTGACGGTGTCCGAGAACACTTCGCCCCAGCTCGGCTTTTCTAAAAAACGCCGGATGCGCCCGTTGTCGTCGGTAATGACCACGCCGAACTCCAGCGGGTTATCCACATGCTGAAGCACCAGCGTTGCCACCGACTGCTTTTCGCGGTGGTACGCCAGCGCCTTTTCGACATCTAAGTCAGTCAAAGCATCACCCGACACGATAATAAACGTGTCGTCTTTGAGGTACTCTTCGGCCTTTTTGACGCTGCCCGCCGTGCCGAGGGGCGTGTCTTCCACGGTGTAGATCAGATTGACACCAAGCTCCGAGCCGTCGCCGAAGTAGCCTTCGATTTCGTCGGCGAGATAATACAGAGTCACGACAATATCCGTGATACCGTAGCGCTTCAGCAGCTCAATCGTGTGCTGCATACAGGGCTTGTTTAAGATGGGGACAAGTGGCTTAGGCCGGGAGGACGTGAGCGGACGAAGCCGCGTTCCCTCCCCGCCCGCCATGACAACAGCTTTCATCGTTTTCTCCTTCGCGTTCCGTGCTTAACGTGTGATTTTTCTATCTGTGTGCGCCCTGTCTCGCAACGCTTTTCTCGCTTACTTGGTTGTTCCCATTTTTCGCCGGTTTAAGTGTCGAGTTTTAGAAGTCCATCGCCAAGTGAAACAAAGCATCATGCTCCTAGGCGAGCAGCAGCACTTTTTCCAAGTTCTGGAGGTCAGTCGTCAGCCACTCGACGAAGTTATCAGCGCCTCCTTCAACCAGTGGTCCAGGCTGCGTGGACAATTCTCGCACGACTGTTAGCCCCTCTTCGGGAGCAAACCATTCCTCCGCCGGGACTTCAATCTCGTTTGGGTCCTGCCCCGTTTCTCCGGCAATCAGCTCACGCAGTTCGTCGTCGTCCATGCTGCTGAACCGCTCTAAGACCGCGAACGCATTATTCGGCACAAAGACAGCGGCGGCCAGCGCCTTGCCGGACACCTCCGTCGCATCATAGCCCGGCACCTCTTTGTTCAAGACAGGGTAAATGCCGACACTCATTGTTTTACTCCTCGATGCCGTAAGAACCATGCCGTGAACGGCACGGCTAGGGGGCGCGGACGCCGAGAACTCCCACTTCGTGGGACTAAGACAAATTATCAAGATTATTCCGAGTGCCGCGAAGCGGTACTTTACAGCGTCTTCGCTCCCTAGCCGTGTCCTTTAGGACATGGTTCTTGTAACATGGGTTCCTACGGGTGCTTCTCCCAATCGGCAGTGCGCTCCATCTTCGGCGACAGCTTGCCGGCGGTGTGATGCTGTTTTTGGTTCTCTACATATGCAACGACGCGCTTTAAAGCGTTCTGCTCGAATGTCACAGCAGCCCATAGCCGGACTGCCAGTAGAGGCAGCCCTGCGTTTCCGGCAGATGATTGATATAATGCGGCGATGCGCCTTTGACGGCTTCCATAAAATCCGATACCGACAGCGTGGCAGGCAGGGTGACAACCAAATGTACATGGTCTGGCAGTCCGTTGAGCGCATGCACATGAACGCGCAGATCGTCGCATCGCTGCTCAATGTACCGATACAAAGGCCGCGTGATCTCATCGGTGATGAACCACTCTCGCCTGCGCGTCGCCCAAACAAAATGATAAAACGCCTCCGTGTAAGTTCCCATCTTCCAGCCCTCCCTAGCTTTCTGCTTCTGCTCTTTCTTAGCCCCACGAAGTGGGGGTTCTCGGCGTCCACGCCCAATAGCCGTGTCCTTTAGGACATGGTTCCTAATGGCACGGTTCCTATATTCCATCGCCATACAATCTTACTGTTCTGGCAAAAGTTAGGGATGAGAATTCCTACGATACGGCCCTCGTCTGAAAGATGCCAATCGTCTGTCTCTATTAAATCAAGAAACTGAGCCTCATTCTCAGCAGCAAATTTGTCCCACTCATCTTCGTTTCCCTCCTGCATCAACCCGTCAGCCGCAATGGAGTAGGCAATATAACGCTGTAGATGGTCGCTGAGTAAAGTCTGATTGTCAAAAGCGATTGGATGGAAGGAACCGAATAGATTGGGAAAATCTGAGTCTTCCTCGCCAACCTCGCCGAGTTCAATGTCTCGATAGAAAAGACGATACCGATTGTTCATATTATCCCCCCTGCTCTGCCGGATACTCTAAAGACGCGAACCACTTTGGCTCGACGTCGGGGAAGACGCTGTCGCGGGCTTCACATTCGGCGATGTTTTTCCAGTCCCCGACGGACAGCGTCTCGCCGTTTGCCGCGCGGCGGGTGAGGGCGGCAAGGGCCTGGAAGTTATCGTAGTGGTTTCGGAGGCGCACTTCGGAGTAGTCTTTCGCGCCGCCGGTCGAAATGCAGAACTGCCAGTCGGAGGCCATGAGCAGGAGGGCCTCGCGGGCGGCTTGTTTCAGAATGGGTGCAGCGGCGGCGTTATCCCCATAATCGCGGGCCAGCGCGGAGACCTCGGCTTCGACTTCGTAGACCAGCTTCCACGACCAGGCGGTCTGCTCGTTCAGCCAGATGTAGTGGAACCCGCCTTCGCCCCAGGAGCCTTCCGGGAGTGTCACGGGCAGGGTCGCGGGATGGGCGTCTAAATACTCGCTCACGGTTTGGAGCGTGATTCCGGGGTCCTGGGCGATGGCTTTTAGGGCATGGTACAAAAATTGCGGCCCTTCAAACCACCAGTGGCCGAACAGCTCGGTGTCGTAGACCGATGTGATGATCGCGTCCGGGTCGTTTTGGGCGGCAAGCGTTTCTTTGACCAAAGCCGCAAAATGGGCGGCGTGAGCTTCTGTGCGCTCTTCCGCTTGACGCGGCGCATACGGGGCTTTTGCGTCCATATCGGCTTTGTCTTCGCTGATGCGCCAGTAGCGCAGGCCCAGCGACTTCTCGCCGGCCCGGACAAACTTCTTATGGAACTCCAAGTACCACGGGTCGCCGGGGTAGCCATGCTCGCCGCTCCAGACCTGCTGACCTGTGGCGGCGTCGCGCCCAAAGACGGCCAAAGTTGGGTGTTCCCGTTCGCCCGACGAGTCTACCAAATAAGGTCGGTAGGTTGTGTACGGGCGGTAGCTGACTTCGACTGTCTCGCGTTGGAACTGCTTGTATAACTCTTTGAGCGGGCCGAACTTATCGGCATAGACGCCCAAAGCCTCGCCGCCGTGCAGCAGGCTTCCCTCGACAAAGAAGTAGCGGATGCCGTTTTCGGCGAGAAACTCATCGGTGCCTTTCCGCAAAATCGGCGCGTACTCGACATCGGGAACGGTCGAAGGCGGCGACCAGCGGTAACGCGGGCGGTAGGCGCATTCCGGCAGCCAGTATCCGGACGGCCTGCGCCCAAAGTGGTGATCGTAGGCGTCAATGCCGGTCTTGACCTGGGCCTGGACACTCGTGTCCTGGGCCAGCAGCGCCGAGTAGCCGTGGGTCGCGCTGCTGGTGATAATCTCGATCTGCCCGGCGTCTTGAAGCGCACGGAACGCGCCGGCGATGTCGCGCCCGTAGACACCCTCAAAATCCGAAAACGCTTTGCCGTACCAGTCTTCCCAGTAGCGGGCGAGAAACGCAAGGTGGTAGTTGCCTTCCTGCCGGAATTGCTCGCCGTTTGCCTGAGCCGCCTCGATTTTGCTACGCAGGTAGCCTGAAAACTCATACTGGAAGCTTTCGTCGGCAAGCTGCTCCACCAGCACCGGGGTCAGGCCAAGCGTGATCTTCGGCGAGATGCCTTCGGCGATGAGCTGATGGCAGGTATCTAGCAGAGGCAGGTACGTCTCGGCGGCGGCTTCCGAAAGCCAGTCCGTGCCGTGGGGCGAGCGTCCATGCGCGAGGACGTAGGGGATGTGCGAGTGCAGCACCAGCGAGAACGTGCCGAGGGAAGAACTACCGAGTGGCTGTGTCATGGGAACCGCCTTGCGAAACAGTCTTACAAAACAGTCTGACGCGGGGAGCGTCTACCTATGCAGAATAGCACTTTTAGAGGGGGATTGTCAAACGCTTTGGGGTCATGGCGCTTGCTTGCTTTAGACGGGGAAAGCAGGTACAGTAGAAAAGACAGCCTGATGAGAGGCTGTCTTTCCAACATGGACAGAAAGGAGGTGCTTCTTTTATGTCCAACAAAGTGCAGCGGGCCTTTAGACGGGTCCGACCCATTGCACAGACTATCGCAGCGGTTGTCTCAATAATCGCCGCGATCTTGCGGATACTCAAAAGCCTCGGCTTCTAAGGTCCGCTAGGGAGAAGGGGATCGCTGCCAGGCGGTTCCCTTCTTTTTGCTGTCTTACGGCAGCAAAGCATCATAAGTATGGCACAAATGCGCGGGCACTGTCAATACGGATTGTCGGCGGGTTAGATGTAGTACATGAGGGCTTCGACAGCCTCGTCGGTGCGCTGGGGAACACCGCCTTCGGCGAGGACTTCAATCGAGGTGCTCTCCAGGATGTCCCGGATGGCGTCGCGGACCCGGCGCAGGACGCGGGCCAGCTCCGACGAGTCTTGGGCGCGGTCGTCGGCCCAGGTCGGGATCGGCATCAGTAGGCCCTCTAAGTGACGCAGGGCTTCGGCTAACGACACATCCGACGGCGCCCGGTTCAGCCGGTAGCCGCCGTGCTGGCCGCGCTTGCTTTCCAGAATGCCGGCGTGAGACAGCGGCAAAAGCACCTGTTCCAAATACTTTTGCGACGTTTCGCACCGCTGGGCCAGCTCGCCGACCTGCCGGTAGCCGTTGCCGTCGCGCCAGTTCTGGATCAAATCCCCGAGAACCCGCAGGCCGTACTGGCTTTTTGTGGTGAGGCGCATAGGGTTACGGCGGGCAGACTTTGCCGCCGCCGTCCGTACCGGGAACCGTGGGTACTTCGCGCTCAATCGGGGCGCCGATAATGGACCCCCATTCAGTCCACGAGCCATCGTAATTCTTCGCGTTCTCAAAGCCGAGCAGGTTATAGAGCGCAAACCAGGTGTGCGACGACCGCTCGCCGATACGGCAGTACGCAATCACATCGCGGCCTGCGGTGACGCCCTTCGCGCCGTAAAATGCCTTCAGCTCGTCGGCGGACTTGAACGTGCCGTCCTCTTTGACCGCGTTCAGCCAGGGCGCAGACTGGGCGCCGGGGATGTGGCCGCCGCGCTGGGCCGACTCGCTCATGCCGGGCGGGGCAATGACTTTGCCGGAGTATTCATCGGGCGAGCGAACATCAATCAGCGTGACATTCGGGTCGCTGAGTTTTTGCAGGACTTCGTCCCGGAACGCCCGCAGCTCCCAGTTCGGCTCGGACGCCGTGTAGGTCGCGGGAGTAGGCGTTGGAACGTCCGTCACCAGCTCGCGGCCTTCGGCAATCCACTTTTTGCGTCCGCCGTTGATGAGCTTGAGCTTGGCACGGTCATGGCCGTAGATGAGAAACAGCCAGTAGCCAAAGGTTGCAAACCAGTTGTTGTTGTCGCCGTACAGGACCAGCGTGTCGGCGTTCGTGATGCCGGACCTAGTCAGCAAGCTCTCCCACTGGGCCTTGTCCGGGACATCACGCCGCAGCGTGTCTTCCAGCTCCGTCTGCCAGTTGAAGCCGAGCGCCCCCGGCAGATGCCCCTGCGCGTAAGCGTCGGTGTCCACGTCAATCTCAATCAGCTTGAACGCGCCGGAGTTTAGGGCTGCCGCGACTTCTTCGGTCTCAATTAAAACTTCCGGGTGCGCGTAGTTCTCTGCCATTGCCGCTTGTCTCCTATGAGTGATAGTTGTCTAGTACGCCTGAGCCTCGTCAATGCCGATAAAGCCGACCCCGACGCCGAACGCTTTCCAGAACGCCACGCTGTCGTCAATCTGCTTGTCGGTGCCGGTCAGCTCCAGCATGATATAGCCGCCGGTCTGCGGCTCAATCTGCGCCCGGCGAATATCGGCGACAACGCCAAAGTTCTTGATCGCCTGGGCCAGCAGCGGCTGGTCCACGCGGTCCACGGGAAACGTCAGGTTCAGCCGCACTTTCTGGGTCTCGTCGGGGGTTGTCATCAGGGTAATCTTCTTTGGTGAGATTGTCTAGTGATTGACTGGACAAATAAGGCTTGATTTGGGGGCATTCTACCCAGTATTGGGGAAGGGTGTCAAGGGGAAGTCAAATAAGAACCGGCACTGGAAGTGCCGGCCTACTCTTGAATGAAAGTGTCTCCGACACTGAGAAAAAGCCGATAGCCAATGGCATTTAGTCGCGGAGCGACTTTCATTCACCAGTAGACCGGCACTTCCAGTGCCGGTTCCTCCCTCTAATACTTAGGCACACTCGGATCAACCTCATCCGACCAGGCCAGAATGCCGCCTTGCAGGTTCTGCAATTTCTTAAACCCGGCTTGCTTGAAGATCTGCAACGCTTCCGACGACCGCTTGCCGGACTTGCACTGCAACACGATTTCGTCCGACGTGTCAAACTCATGCAGACGCTCTTTTACCATGCCGAGCGGGACCAGCTTCGAGCCGGGGATATGCCCGATGGCGTATTCATATGGCTCCCGCACATCCACCAGCGTGAACTTCTCGCCGCTGTCCATCTTGGCTTTAAGCTGCGTCGCCGTGATCTCCTCGCCGGTCGAAAGCGCCGGCCCTTCGTCGCCGCGCCCCACCCCGCAGAACTCGTCGTAGTCAATCAAGTGCGTCACGGTCGGATGGTCGCTGCAAATGGGGCAGTTCGGGTCTTTGCGGACTTTGAACTCTCTAAAGGACATCTTGAGCGCATTGAACATGAGCAGGCGCCCAATCAAAGTTTGGCCTTCGCTGAGAATGAGCTTGACGACTTCAATGGCCTGAATGACGCCGACAATGCCGGGCAGAACGCCGAGAACGCCGCCTTCGGCGCAGCTTGGGACGAGGCCAGGCGGCGGCGGCTCCGGGTACTGGCAGCGGTAGCAAGGACCGTCTTTGGCGAAAAAGACAGACGCCTGGCCCTCAAACCGGAAGATGGAGCCGTAGACATTCGGCTTTCCCAAAAGGACGCACGCATCGTTGACCAGGTAGCGCGTCTGGAAATTGTCCGTGCCGTCGGCGATGACATCGTAGTCTTTCAGAATGTCAAGCGCATTCTCGGATGTCAGCATAACCTCGTGCTTCACGATATTGACATAGGGATTGATTTCTTTGAGCGTCTGCTCTGCGCTGTCAATTTTGGGCTTGCCGACCGTGCTTTGCCGGTGGACAATCTGCCGCTGCAAGTTGGTCACGTCCACCGTGTCGAAGTCTACCAGACCGATGGTGCCGACGCCCGCCGCCGCTAGGTACATGGTCAGGGGTGCGCCGAGGCCGCCGGTGCCGATGCACAGCACTTTCGCCGCTTTCAGTCGCTTTTGCCCTTCCATCGTCACTTCCGGCATGATAAGATGCCGCGAGTAGCGCAGCACCTCGTCGTTTGAAAGCTGCTCATTGTCCGGGTTGCTGGCGAGATGAAACGACGGCGCTCCGCCGGTCCCGACCGCATCCAGTCCGCCCGCAATGCTCGGCACGATAGTCAGCGTGTCGCCGTCGCTGACGGGCGTTGCGCCGCCCTGCAAATGCCGGCTGTCCTCGTCGTTGACGTAGACATTGACAAACGCCCTGAGACTTCCGTCATCGTTAAACAAATGCTTTTTAATATCGGGGTAGTTCTCCGTCAGGTGCTGCAAAGCATGGTCCACGGTCGCGCCGCCGACTTCCACTTCGTCGCGGTTCATCGTGTACCGCTGCATCGGGGTCGGCACGAGTATCTTCACGGGCATTTCAACTTGTCTCCTCAGTGGTCGTAATTTCGTCTTCGGTAAACGCTTGGTGGTCTTCAGCGAGCCGCCAAGACCGCATTTCTTTGGGCTGGCCGGCCAAGACCGACACGATGACGTAACAATACCCCGGCCAAGCATGTTCCCGGTCAAACTCCGACGGCCTTGCCGGAGCATCTGGGTGGCTGTGATAAAACCCGACCACGCCCAGACCCTCCGCCCGTGCCGCCCGGTCTGTCTTGACCAAATCCCCAGGGTCAATCTCAAACCGATTGCGCGGCGAGTCGTCCCGCAGGTTCGCCGCCGGAACCGTCCGCATCACGTTGACAGTGTCACCGTCCGCTCGGCCCACCAAAAACCCGCAGCATTCGTGCGGATAATCGGCGGCAGCATGAGCGCGTATTTCAGCATCGTGTTTTGTTGTCAGTTGAAGCGGCATAGTGTGATCATTTTGTGGGTGGCGGCGGCCATACACTCTCATCCACTGGGCTGGTTTCTGAAGCAGCCTCTAATGGCCCGCTTTTGTCCCAGCATATTTCTATCCTGTTCACGAACAAGCCTAAGTACTCAACGCCACAAGAGACCCATCCGCGATGTATTTGACCATCTCGACTACGCACTGTGATAGAGTAAAAGCTTCTTCCGCGTGGGTTTTCCCATCGGTAGGGACCGAGGTTGATCAACGGCTGCTTCTTTTCCACAACCTGATAGCCGTGAGTTTCAGCCCAGTTGGAAATCATAGCACTGGAACGACGCGACTCCCAGAAGATGCCGCACAAGATTAGCCCAATAAGGATCGCGAAGCCAACAGGAATGATGACAAGGGGGTCCATGGCTTGCTGGTAAATCTCAGAAAAAGTCCCGCAGAAAGCAAATGTGCGGCGGCAGCAGGCGCGACAGCAGCGCGTACTGCGCTTCATCACTGATTGGCAGGCGTTCGGCGGCTCGCAGCCTGTCAAGCGACGGCTGGCCCCAATAGGCTTGCGAGAGTGTTTGGATGTCCAGCGTAACGCCGGGCACGCCCTGTGTCGGGGCGACTGTGACACAGCCCGCGTCAACCGTCACAGCGAACGTGCAGTTGTTCCAGTCGCACTGGCCGTCGGCAACTTGCAGAACGATTTTACCCGACCAGCCCGGTTCAGGACGCAGGGCAGTCAGCGCCGCCGGGACATCCACGACGCGGCCCATGAACAGCGGCTTGATCTTTGTTTCCAAGTCCCAGTGCATAAGGTGAAGCGCCAGCGGGTCGTCCATCGGGGCGCTGAAATTGACTTTCTCAACCTGAACGCCGTAGTAATGCAGCACGGACAGCAGGCCCCGGTAGGCCGCCGGGGTGTTCGCGACGAAGTCCCCGACCTGCCCGGTGTCGCCGTCTTCGGGGTACAGAAACGTCAGATAGCCTTCCGGCTGGCCCGTTGATGGGTTGGAATACACTTGCACATAGGTGATGCGATTGCCGTTGCCGCCGTAGTCCAGCGTCCGCTTCCACCAGTACGAGGCCGTGTCGCCGGGCGCGGTTTCCAAGCGCAGGCCCATTCCATAGTGACGCCGGGCGAACTGCTCGTACACGGGCCGAACTATTTCCAGCGCGTCCAGACCATCATACATGGTCAGGCAGCGGCCTTCCGGCCCGGCCTTCAGCTCAGACGCTGGAACCGAATACTGCTTCTGCTCCCCCACCCAGTCCCAGCCGTGCCGCCGGTAGAACGAAAACGAGAACGGGTACAGGCCGCTGAGATACTGCCCGCTGTCCCGCATCGCCCGCAGCGACTCGCCGAGCAGCCGCCCGACATGGCCGCGTCCGCGCTGGTCCGCCGTGCAGGCCACGCCGCCGATCCCGCCCATCGGCACATCGGCATCGCCCCAGGCCAGCGTCAGCGGATTGATGATCGCGCACGCGACGAGGCGCGGCCCATCAAAGATGCCGAGCCGCACTTTCGCGACTTCCGGCCTGGCGTTTTCGGTTTCGCTCGGCGGCGCGGGCCGGTTCCCCCGCCCGAACGCTTCCGCCATCAGTTTGTCTACGCCCGGCTGATCATCTATCGTCAGTGGTCGAAGTTCCATAATCTATCCCCGAAGCGGGCAGAAAAAGCGTGGGATTGAAATCCTACGCTATGGGCGCAGACGCCCAGTGTCCGCCTTCGCGGACAAGGAGCAGAACAGAAACGCAGACATTTTCTTCGTCCACGAAGGTGGACGGTAGGCGCTTCGCCCCACAGCGTAGGATTTCAATCCCACGCTCTCAACCGCTGCCATTAAATCTGCGGGTGCGGGTCGTCGGCGGGGTCTTCCCAGAAGCGCTCTGATAGATAACGGTCCGCGCTGTCGCACAGCACGGTGACGATGACGCTGCCTTTCGGGGCGGTTCTGGCAACTTGAAGCGCACTGTGGACATTGCCGCCGGCGGAGATGCCGACTAAAAGGCCCTCCTCGCGGGCAAGGCGCTTGACCATGACATACGCATCTTCGGTGCGGCACTCGATGTTTTCGTCGGCGACGGCCGGGTCGTAGATCGGCGGGACAATGGCGGTTTCCAGGTGCTTCAAGCCCTCCAAACCGTTGAACGGCGAGTCGGGCTGCATGGAGACGAGCTTGATACCGGGATTGACCGAGTGGAGGAACCGGCCCGTTCCCATCATTGTGCCTGTGGTGCCGAGGCCGGCGACAAAGTGAGTAATGCGGCCTTCGGTCTGCGCCCAGATTTCCGGGCCGGTGGTCTTGAAATGCGCCCGCCAGTTGGCAGGATTGCCGTACTGGTCGGGGTAGAAGTACAAGTCGGGATTTTCTGCGTACATCTGCTTGACGGCCCGAATGGCCCCGTCGGACTGCTCGGCGGGCGGGGTGTAGACGATTTCCGCGCCGTAAGCCGACAAAATCTTCTTGCGCTCCGGCGTGACGTTCTTCGGCAGGCAGAGACGCACTTTATAGCCTCGCGCCGCGCCGATCATGGCGTAGGCGATGCCGGTGTTGCCCGAAGTCGCGTCTAGGATAATCTTGCCGGGCCGAAGATGCCCAGACTTCTCGCCTTCCAGTATCATATTCAGCGCAGGCCGGTCTTTCACCGAGCCGCCGGGGTTGAAAAACTCGGCCTTGCCGTAGATCTCGACGCCGGGGACTTCACGCTCGATTTTGCAGAGGCGGACCAGCGGCGTGTTGCCAATCAAATCTTCTAAACGGTGGGCAGACGGTTCAGGCATAATCTTTTCCGAGTAACGTGCTAGAGATTATTGTACCCACAACTTGTGCTTCCTCGGTTTCAGGGATGAAAATGCGGGGAACACCCAGACCAAGCAGCAACGGAAAAGAGAAACTCATGGCAACCAGTTATTCCCAAGGCCCCAACGAGCCGAAAGACCCGAAAACCGATGGCGGCGGTGCGGCACCGGAAAACCAGCAAAAAGCGCAGGAAACTGTGGCGAAGAACGATGCCGCCCGGCGTGCTTTGCCGTTCATCATCGCCGGACTTGTTGTCGTCGCGCTGATCGCGTTCTTCGCGACCCAGCATCTGCGGTCAAACAACGCAAACTCTGCGACCAGCAGTGACTCCTCTGGCGCTTCCTCCACGCAAGGCTCTGCGCCTGCCCCAAGCGGCGGCGCCGGCGGCGGGGGCGGTACTGTCGGCTCAGAAGGCGGCTCCAGCGCAAGCTCTGCAAACGGCAGCCAGAGCGGCGGAGGTCAGTCAGGCGGCGGCAGCCAAAGCGGCGGAGCGCAAAGCGGTCAGGCAGGTCAGAGCGGTGCATCCGGCAACGGCGGCACAGGAGCCGGCAGCGGCATTTCGGCGACACCGGGAATGTCTGCTCCTTCGGCGACTTCCAGCCCGGCAGGGAGCCAGTCCGGGGCGGCTGGAACAGCGGGAGCGGCTCCGGGAACCGGCCAAGCAGGCGGCAGCAGCGCCGGAGCGGCGGGTAATGCCGCCGGGGCGAACGGAGCCAGTGCCGGTGCGACCGGAGCCGGTACGAGCGGTGCGGCTGGTTCCAATGCGGCTGGCGCAAACGGAGCCGGTGCGAGCGGGGCCGGGGGCGCAAGTGGCGCCGGTGCAAACGGAGCCAGCGGCAGTGGGGCAAGTGGCAGCGCCGGCGGAAGCGGTGCGGGCAGCGCGGCAGGGGGCGGCGGCAGTGCGGGTGCAAGCGGTGCCGGCGGGGGTGCTTCCGGGGGTGGGGGCGGTGCCGGGGGCGGCGGTTAACCTTGCATTGTAGGCGGAGAGGAAAGGCCGGGCAATACTGCCCGGCCTTTTGCTTGGTTTAGTGCTTCTTTGACTTGACGGCTGGATGCGCTTTTTTCCTGTCGGCCCGCACCTGCTTGTCGTCTTTGTCAAGCTGCACATTATCCTTATCAAGTTGTGCGATGGCTTCGTTTACTAACTGCATCTTTTTCGGGTTGTCTATGTCGTTTTCCGATGCGGAAATGGCAGCCTTCATCAGAGCACCGTCTTTTTTAGCCTTCGCTTTATCTTGGGCGATCTGTGCAGCGGACCGTTCGGCACCTGCACAGATTTGCTGCACTTGATCGTAGCCATTCGGTGTCGGTTGAGCGCTGCTCGTCATCGCTCCCAAAAAGATTGCCGCGCCTGCAAGCACAACTGCTGCTTGGCCTTTTGCCATAGTTGATTCTCCCATTTTGCTGCCTTTCCAAGTATACCACCGAAAACCGGCAGCAGCAAATCGGGTACAATAAGTAGCATGAAAGTTACCGTTCTCGGCTGCGGCACCTCGCACGGCGTCCCGATGATCGGCTGCGACTGCGCGGTCTGCATGTCGGCGGACCCGCGCAACAAGCGTTTGCGCCCGGCCATTCTTGTCACAGCGGACGACGGTGCGAACATCTTAGTAGACACGCCGCCGGAAATGCGGCTGGCGTTTCTTGCAAACTCTGTGCGGCGGCTCGACGCCATTCTTTATACGCATTCTCACGCTGACCATATCTTTGGACTCGACGATGTGCGGACGTTTAACTACCGTTCGGGGCTGCCGATGCCGGTCTACGCCGAAGCGGGTGTTTTAGACGACCTGCGCCGGATTTACAAGTACATCTTTGTCGAAACGCAGGCGGGGGGCGGCAAGCCGCAGGTCACGCTGTCTGAGATCGCGCCCGGCACGGCGCTTACCCTGCATGGCCTGGACATCCTGCCTCTGCGGGTCTGCCACGGACGCCTGCCGATTTTAGCTTACAAGTTCGCCCCCCGCTTCGCCTATGTCACCGATGTCAGCGCAATCCCCGCCGAGACCTGGCCGCATCTCCAAAACCTGGACCTTTTAATGCTGGACGCGGTTCGGCGCGAGCCGCACGAGACCCATTTCCATTTAGACGCCGCGCTGGAAGCAGTCGCCCTGCTCCAGCCGAAGCGTACTCTCTTAACCCATCTGTCTCACGACTATGACTATGCGCCCACCAATGCTGACCTGCCGCCCGGCGTCGAGCTTGCCTTTGACGGCCAGGTCATAGATTTGTAACAAGAAACCTGCGAAATCAGGTTTTGTTTCGCCAAAAATAAATGCTAATTATTTAGCAGAAGCGCTTGACATTCTGCCGCAAACATGCTAAATTATTAGCATGAACAAGACTTCCAGCCTCAGCCGCCGGGAACGGCAGATTATGGACATCATTTATCAGCAGGGGCGGGCCGCCGCCGCCGATGTCCTGGCGGCCCTCCCCGACCCGCCTTCCTACTCGTCGGTCCGTGCATTGCTCGGCATTTTAGAGACCAAAGGCCACTTGAAGCATGTCAAAGATGGTCCGCGTTATGTTTATCTCCCGACCCGCCCGCGTGCCAATGCCGCTAAAACCGCGCTTCGGTCGGTCATGCAGACCTTCTTCGGCGGCTCCGTCGAGCAGACCGTCGCCACCTTGCTGTCCGTTTCCGAGACGCCGCTGTCGTCCGAAGAACTCGCCCGGCTGTCGTCCCTCATTGAGGATGCGAAAGAAGAGGAACTCCGATGACACTTCTGCCAACGTCACTTTTGCTGACACTGTTCTTGAAAAGCCTGCTCGTGTTCGCCGCCGCCGGGACTTTGCTTTTCGCCCTGCGCCGGTCGTCCGCCGCCGCCCGTCACCTGGTCTGCCTGCTGACGCTTGGCGCTATACTGGCCCTGCCGCTCTTTTCGCTTGCGCTGCCGGGATGGCATCTGCCGGTGCTGGGAGCGCAGGAACCCACCCCGGTTCGTCTCTCACCGGCCCTCCCTGTTAGGGAGGGCAAAGAGTTCAGCCCAGCGATCAGCCAGGCGTCTCATCCCGTTCCTGTCGCCGCGTCTTATCCCGCGTCCGCCGCAAGCTCCTCGTCCTCCCTAACAGGGAGGACCCCTGCGAAGCAAGGAGGTGGGTTCTTACTCCTATACGCTCTCGGCCTGCTCCTTGCTTCTCTCCGGCCCCTGCTCGGCCTGTGGGGCATCCGCCGCCTCAGCCGCTGCTGCATCCAGGCTGACGATGAACCGACGCTGATAACAGCCGCCGCCTGCGCTTCTTTGCTTGGCCTGCAAATGCCGCGCCTGTGCCGGGCCGACGTTCCCGTGCCGATGACCTGGGGCTGGCACTGCCCGGTGATCGTCCTGCCGCCCACGTCTGCCGGCTGGCCGGAAACACGCCTGCGCTCAGTGCTGCTGCATGAGATGGCCCATGTCAGGCGCCGGGACTGGCCCGGCTACCGGCTGGCTGACCTCGCCTGCGCCCTCCTCTGGTTCCACCCGCTTGTCTGGCTGACCGCCCGCCGCCTGTGGGCCGAGTCGGAAGTGGCCTGCGACGACCTAGTTCTTGCATCCGGCGTTCCCGCCCCGGACTACGCCCGGCATCTGCTGGAAATCGCCAGCGCCCTACCCCGCGCTTCCCGTCCTTCCTCCGCCGCCATTGCGATGGCCCAAACCTCCCAAATAGAAAGCAGGCTCCCCATGATTCTTGACAAGACCCGCACCCGCCGCACCGTCGCCCGCCGCGTCCTTCTCGCGGCACTGATTCCCGGAACCGCCGCCCTTGTGACACTTGCGATTTTGCGGCCCGACGCCAAAGTGCAGACAGCACCTACCCGATTCACCGCGTCAACTGCCGCAAAGCCTTCCAACCAATTTATGCAGTGGACATCTGGCCGTATCGCGATGTCAAAAAATACTCAGGGGGAGATGAACTTTGTAACTTCGCCCGACTTCAAAATTAACGGCACAACGCTGTTCGCCGGCGTTACCGATGCCAACAAACCGGGTAGCCAATGGTGGTCGGCCTCTGGGGCGGTTCTGCCGGCGCCTGTTTACGACGCGAATGCTCACCATGCCGAAAACCATGCGTCGCCCGACAAGCACACCGTTAGCTTCGCGTTCCGTCTGCCTGCTGACGCTGTTGGAACCACTGTTCGGTACGAGCTGCCGCAATGCACCCAGTCTTCCTCCGAAGGTTCCTGGCCCGGCAAGATGCGTGACGACGCGGGATTAACGGAAGCGCAGCAATTCACCCAGACCGGCGGGGTGCGAGTTGTTACGGCAGCGTACCCTGCCTCTGTTTCTAAAGTCAGCATTCGAGTGGGAATTGCTTCCGGTCCCTGGAAGCTGCTGACAAAAATTGTGCCGGGACAGGCGGACATGTCGGCGCTCACGACGGCTGATGGCTCCTTTATTGTTGGCCCTTTAGAGTCAGCAACCACCGGCAACATTTTGAGTGTTTCCGCCAGCCAGCTCACCCAAGACATACGGATTGTCGGCGTGGACATGGTAGGACGGGATGAGTTCCCGGCAACACTGGGGGATCAAAGTATTGGAACATTAGATCAAATCAGCGCTCACTTCAACTTCCCGCTGGTTCCGCTTAAGGCTGTTCGCATCGAGACCCGCCCCTTTCAGTGGATCGAATACAAAGATGTCGCGCTGAAGCCGGTCAAGTAGGTGGGGTTGCGTGGAACTAAAGTTCTACGCTGTAGGGCGAAGCGCCCAGTGTCCGCCTTCGCGGACAAGGAGTAAGAGGGCGCGGCAAGCAGCGCCCCTACAATTTCAATCTTACTCTTCGTCCACGAAGGTGGACGGTAGGCGTCTGCGCCTACAGCGTAGGAATTCATTCCCACGCGCCTTCTTGAAAGCAAGAAAGACCCACCATGAAACACAAGCTTACGCTGTTTGACCTTGCTCTCTGGGCCGCGCTGCCGATGGCGCACACCTCGAAAATTGAAGACAGGCTTGCCATGATATTGGACGTGACGCGCCGACGGACATTGCCCCGCCGCGCACTTGTCCTGGGCGTCGCCCTCACTGCCGCCGCGCTTGTCCCGCTCTCCATGCTGCGCCCGGCGGTGCAGGCCGCGCCCGGCGGTGCAGGCCGCGCCCGGCGGTGCAGGCCGCGCCCGGCGGTGCAGGCCGCGCCCGGCGGTGCAGGCCGCGCCCGGCGGTGCAGGCCGCGCCCGGCGGTGCAGGCCGCGCCGCTGTCCACCGGGCCGCAGAAGACGGCGGTTCTTGCCGAGTCTGAGGACATGCAGCGGGAAAGGCAATACGTTCGGGAGAACAGCAAGTTTCTGCGCGGCCAGGGATTTTCGGCCAAAGCGGCAGCAGCGCAGGGACGGCAGCTTACGGTCAACGCGGATGACTACCCCGCGCATTTGTCCCTGCTCGGCTGCCACTGGAACAGCGCACTTCTCAACAAGCCGCTGTCCTCGGCATTGGCGATGCCCGGTTACCGGCAACAAGTCTTCTGGCTCATCCGAAACCACCCGGAATCGCTGCTGTTTTCCCGGCAGCCTCTTGGAGTTCCTCGGCGCTATGCGGCAACAGCGTTCGGAGCGGACAAAATGCTCTGGCAGACTCAGCTAATCAAGCAGCCGGACAGTGCGCTTCTTCTCGGCAACGCTGCGGAATACTACCTGCTTTCCGAAAAAGCACTGGCAGCGCAATACCTGCTTCGGGCGCAGGCCCTGGAACCTAACAATCCAGAATGGCCGGATAAGCTGGGGGAGCTGCACCGGCTGCAAGGGCCGGACCCCTCCCCGGCTGCTGTTCGGCAGTCCGCGATCAAGGCACTGGCGGAGTATGAAGCGGCGGCGTCTCTCGCGAACAAAACGTCTCAGCCCAATACGTCGGCAGACCTCGCCAAAACAGCGTTTGATGCCGGCGAGTACGACAAAGCCCGCCGCTATGCAGAGGCTTTGCTGCAACGGGGTCAAAGTCAACAGCCAAACGGTCATGACTCCAATGACGACGTACACGCGGCGAATCTTGTTTTGGGTCTGTTGGCTCTGCGCGACGGCGATACCACTGCGGCAGAGGCACATCTATTGGCAATGGGGCGCGTTTCCGGCTCGCCGGTACTGGACTCGTTTGGCCCTAACATGCGGCTCGCCAAAGAACTATTAGCACAAAAGGACAGTCGGCCCGTGCTGGCTTATTTCGATGAGTGTGCCAAGTTCTGGACCTATCAGCCAGGCAGAGTGTCACTGGCAGCCTGGACAGCAGACGTAAAGCAAGGAAAAATGCCGAACTTCGGCTCCAACCTAGCCTACTGAGCTTCAACTCACAATCGCAGAAAGCACCGGCAAGACGGCGGCGAAGTGGCAGGCGGAGTAATGGCCGGAAGGGCTGCCGGCGAAGGGGACGAGCGGCGGCTCTTCTTCGGCGCAGAGGGGTTCGGCGAATGGGCAGCGAGTGCGGAAGCGGCAGCCGGAGGGAATGTCAATGGGAGACGGGACATCACCCTCGACTTTTTCGGCGGCGATTTTGACGCCGTCGAGACTTGGCACGGCGGCGAGCAGAGCGCGGGTGTAGGGGTGGCGCGGATTGTCGTACAGCTCATCGGCAGGGGCGAGTTCCACAATCTTGCCGAGATACATGACGGCGACCCGGTGGGATATGGACCGGACCGCGCCGAGATCGTGGGCGACAAACAGCAGGGCGACATTAGTTTCCGCCTGCAAACGGCGGAAGAGGTTCAGGATTTGGGCGCGAATGGAGACGTCGAGCGCCGACACCGGCTCGTCGGCGACAATCAGCGCCGGACGCAGGGACAAAGCGCGGGCAATCCCGACCCGCTGCCGCTGGCCGCCGGAGAACTCATGCGGATACCGGGCGGCGGCGGTCTGGGGCAGGCCGACCTGGTCCAAAAGCCGGGCGACTTCGGCCCGAACTTCTCCCGGCGGCACGACGGAATGCACCCGCAGCGGCTCTTCTAAAATCGCGCCGATGCTCATGCGGGGGTTCAGGGACGCGAACGGGTCCTGAAAGACAATCTGCATCTCGCGCCTCGCCTGCCGCAGTTTTTCCGGCGGCAGGGCCAGCAAGTTCTGGCCGTTGAATGTCACGGTTCCCGAAGTCGGCTCGATCAGGCGCAGAAGGCAGCGGCCCAGGGTGGACTTGCCGCAGCCGGACTCCCCAACAAGCCCCAGCGTCTCGCCGGCGTCCAGCGTGAGGTCAACGCCGTCCACGGCGCGGACAAGGTCGGTCGCCCGCGTGAACGGCCCGGTAGAGCGGGTAATTGGAAAGCGTTTGGTGAGATTGGAAACTTCAAGAAGAGGCATGGTGCAGGTATTGTACCCGACACCAGAAACGGGGTTAAGGATACTCACTCGTCCGCCGCTTGCCTGCTTAATTCCTGCCGATAAAAAGGCCCAGCCTGCTGAGGCGAGGTTTCGAGAACGTGATTGTGTGCGGTCAATCAGGGCGGGCGTGAGCCGGGGCAAGGAAAAAGACGCTCGCCGGGGCTGCGTCTTTGTCTCAGGAATGGGGTTAGGGAAGGCTCTAAGATATTATTCATCGTTGGATTGAGGGGGTTGTGGTAAATGCTGTGTCGGAAAACGTAAACGTAACTTCCTCAATAGCTCGGCAAAGCTAATGCCTACACCATACTTTTCCAATGTCCCTAAAATTATAACACCACCTAACAATTTTTCTTTGTCTTCCTTTGCCGCTGAAGCAGAAAATTGCTTCAATGAGTTTAGAACCACTTCCCCACTGAGTATCTTCTGCTGTGACTCAATAGACCTCTTGCATAAGTGTTAGTCCGAAAGCTCATTGTTGTAAATGGCCGCAATCAAGTTAAAGCGCAGCCCAAACCGCTTGCGCCGGTTGCGGTAGCGCTCCGACAAAATCCGAAAGATTTTC
>JAABUQ010000548.1_pt1 | contig 87423 bp, 88 predicted proteins | sample 5560001 | NCBI WGS metagenome assembly JAABUQ01 (sample SAMN10711888, study PRJNA513371) | rock metagenome | isolation source: Antarctica rocks | place: Antarctica: Victoria Land, Finger Mt nord | collected 2015-12-18
GGCCTTGATGATGTAATGAAAGAGATGGCAAGAGATGGCGAGGGAGGGAGAGAGGGAGAGAGGAGAAGAGAAGGGGAGAGAGAGAGAGAGGGTGTTAGAGCAATAGCTATGTTGATAGGGGTAACAGAGCAACAGCTACCACGAAGTCTATGTAAGCCGTCCTCAAGCGAGAAATACCAGGTCCAGCCTCTGAGCGACATACAACCTCATATCTTGCGGCCGCTCACCTGTCCCAGCCCTAAAACCCCATCTCCCCTTCATCGAATCCCTCACCCATAAATTGCTCATTCACCAGCCTTCCCAGCACGTCAAGATTGCTGTTGATCTCCGGGCCAAAATTGCCAAACCATGGGTTGTCTGCCCCTCCGAACGCACTGTTGTCGAGCAACGGGTTCAAGTCGAGCGTTAGCCAGTCGTCGGCGGTGCCAGAGAGATTGGCGAGGTTGCTTGTTGGGTAGAGGTGCTGCTGTGGGGCTTGGGACTGGGACTGGGACTGGTTGATGATAGGGGCGGGAGATAGTTGGGGGATGGGACTGAAGGTGTAATTACTGGGAAGATTGTAGGCGCTGGTTGGGGGTGGCATGATGCTGATGTAGCGCATAGAAGTGTCATTGTTGGGTGTGGGAGCGTCCGGACGTATGCTGGCTTCGTGTCAGTATCATGTCAAAGATCGATGGAGGTAAAGGCGTAGCCTACAAGCCTTCGGGTGTCTGAACATTGAGGTATGGCGGTCCACCAGAGTCCGAGGGGACCATGTTGTCTTGCTGCGCAGCTCTGTCCGCACTATGCCCTGCAAGCCTCACGAACTTATGCCGGACGCTCGTGGTCAGACCCTCGAGGAGATCTGCGATCCTTAGACATAGATGCACATCGTCAACGACACTGGTACGTAGAGCCTTGATGGTCCTGTCGAGGAGATCCAGGGACGTTTTGACCTCGTTCTCCTTGGCGCCCAGAGCGAAAGACTGGATTGTTGTCAGAAGCATCAATGAAAACGGGGACAGCTTTTCTCACCTTAAGGAGAAACATAGCGCCTGACAGAACCCTGAAAAATGTTCGTACTGGGACATGCTTGAGGTAATCATCCGGCAACAGACCATCAACGACCTGCCTCAAGAGATTCCTTGAAGCTCTGACCACTTCCTTAACATAGACCTCGTTTTGCCAGTAGAGACTGGAAAGGTGCTGTGTAGGTGCTTGCGCAACATTACTTGTCCATTGATCAAGAACCGCCTGGAGCGCCAATGAGTTCATATAGACGCCTCAAGGAGGATTAGCAAATGGGAAGGCACATGATAGGACAAGCTTACAGGCATATTCAAACTCAATGGAAAGGATGATGCGAGGGTAGTCCGGCACTATGTTACTCATAAGTCAAAGAATACGAGACAGAGCATTGTACGTACAGTCAAGGCTTTCGAATTTCTTCCACCAAGCATGGAGCAGAGGCTGGAATTCCTGCAGTATTTCGAAGTACTCGCCACTTCGAATCAAGTTCATCGTCCCAAGCTTGGAAGGGAAGAGTCGGAGATTAGACACCCTCATGATCGAGGTGATCTCGACCCAACATGAAAGTATGACATCGTCAAGTTCCTGAGGATTTCGTGCATTGCCTGTTGTTGGAACAATTAGCGGAATGCCGATTGAAGGCCCGAATCTTCTATGGTATGCTCCACTGTTCGGATTGCTCGATTGGAGAAGGTAGCAGAGCGACGGCATGGGAGGCCAAGGAAAGAATAAAGCCAATGCAACAAAGTTTACCATAGGCTTGTGAGCTAAGGGGCAGAAGAACACACTTACGCTGGAACAAAATCTGCTGAAGATATGCAAAATCGCCTTCCTGCGGTATGTCACGGAACATGCTGGCTAGTCCTAGTCGACCGCTGGTCTGACTAATATAGACATACAAAAGCCGCTCAAGGCGTCGTGCACGGGGACACGTAGCTACAGTCGAATCGGCGAAGCTGCCGAACAGCCCAAGCTCATACGCCAAAGTGTGCGCAGCACCGATCAAGCTCCAGCACATTCGATCTGACCTGAGCGCTGGCTCCGTCCAGGTTTTCAGGGTTGCTTGCCCAGTGGTCAGTCCCTTTTGGGCTTCATCATCGGTCATAAGAAGGCTCTCGGCGTCGGCATCGGTAGGGGCTAATATTTCGTCCCCATCGTCACCAGGTGGGAAATGCATTGAACGGGGATGAAATTCGCTCAGGAGTAGGAGACTAAATAGAATCAGATAAGCGAAATTCGGCAAATCCACCACTCACTCATCAATTCGTACCTCTCTATCGTTCCCAAGGCACGAAGCCTGCCTTGATCCAAAGTCCTCGGCCCAGCACCGTTAAGACCGCCACCGAAGGACTCTTGGGAGAAGAACATTCGGCTGATCATGCACTGCAATCTTCCCCATAGACGATCATGGATTATGAACGACCGCGACTGACCTCCAGGGCCCGGCAATCGTTTGTAACGAGATGAGATGGTTCTGCGAGCTTTTCAGTCTATGGACAGTAGGAAAACAGAAGTGTGACGATATACAGTATTGTTACGGTCAACAACGGCTCTTCACTTAGGAGATTGGAGATCGTGGCTAGCTGTCGAAAGTCGGGGGGGCTTATTGGGGTCAAGGGTGCAAGATACTCATAGAAACTTCGGAAGAGATCATCAGCCCAGGAGATGTTAGCAAATAGTACTCCACTCACTAGTCGATGTACGACATCGCTTCCATCGCGGTGAACCAGCCTGCTCGAACGAAGCGCAGACGAGACCAAATCTTGAGTTTCTCGCGAAGGCGATTTGAGTCATCTTCGCTTCCGGCGGCACCCATGTCGCCTGCAATCGCTGGGTCTATGTTCATCGTATCTTGCTGATGCTGCAAGTCCTTCGAGGTCTTCAACCCCATGGAACGATGATGTTTTGTTGACATGCTTGGTGCGCGCCTCCCAGACTCGTCCATTTTTTTATCTCCTTGATTGATAGAGGACTGTCGATGTAAGTCACCAGTCCGCCCAGAAGCCTCGAGAAGTAGATGTAGTGCATCTGCAGGTTGATTAATCGGGCTTTGAAACAGTGCAGCGGCTGCCTCGTTCGTCACTTCCTGGTCTCCAGGGGTATTTGCGCGGCTAGGCGTCTTGCTCTCCGCATACAGCCCCGTCTGCTGCGTTCGCTCATGGCTGTTCCAATTGTAGACTTGACCCACCGAAGTTGGTGACTGGGACACAGAACCAGCTGAGGCCTGGCTTTGGAAATTCCTCGGCAAGGAAGCGTCTTGCAAATCTTGAGCACTGGAAGTCTTTCTCCTACGATTATAGAGTGCGTAGTCATCTTGAGTAGCTTTCTCTCCAGGGATATCTTCTCCACTGTCTGCCCTCCGCTTACGCCTCGTGGCCGAGAAGTAGCATTCTTTGCTCTCTCTTCTGCATCTGACACAGGGAGGCTCGTGAGGGTTATCGACAGGACCTAGGTCACAACGCACTTTTCTGCGCCGACATGGGATCTGGATATTGTGAGCTCTTCCTTCTGCCTGCAGCTTGGCGTACAACGACCTACGCAAGCTTGATATGTGCGCTTATGAATTGACACCAAGGGACTGCCATCTACATCGATTCTCTGGTTTGCCAATGGTGTCACTGATGTCGGCGAGCTGGCACCTTGACTGAAACTACCAGTCATTCGATGCGCCATGGTGAGTTGCACCGGAGATTTAGACGGGTATTCGCGCTCTGAGTCGGGCAATTCTATCTTTGCAGAATGAAGGGTTAGGGTAGGGCTTAGTATCTATCAAATCGTACAACTACCATTCCAAATCGACGCAATTTCATACCTGATGTTCCCGAGGCGAATGATGGTATATCCCGTGCGCTGGCAGGGTACACATTCCGAGGCCTGATTGAGCCACGATCCAAATGCTTTGCCTCTGGAAAAACGTATTGACGACATAGCGAGAGACTGAAAGACTACTGATTGCCCAATGTCGAAGTCGCAGAACGTTGAGCATTTAGCGGAATATCGTCGAAGGACCTAGAGGAAGCAATAGAAGAGATATCCATAGAGTTCGCTAGGCATATTTAGCACCCACCGGTGCCAGCGTATGGGACCTGAACATCTTCACCACATAAATCGCCTAGAGAGCCGGTATGTGAAGTATATAAGTCCACAGGAATCTTGCACGAACATATTGAGTTCAAGTTCATACAGAGAAGCTACTGGTAAAGCCATGTCGAAAAGGGTATATCGGCCAGTTGAGATAATACAGCCAAAGTAGGAAGTCTGATTAAACTCCCAAAGAGAGAATCATGAGGTTCAACTTGTGAGATGCTGAGCTGAATAATCGAGGAACCGCCGACACCATGGCCTGCTAAGCCAATGCACCCCAAAGACACGCCGCGCGCCCACCCTTTAAAATAACATCAGACCATGATCTCCTCCCCCCCGTAACCCCCAGGAACAGCTGGTCCGCCTTCCAAATCCACGTCCTCGACACCTCTTTTGCCTTCTGCACTCTCTCGGATCAGATTGCTGAAGTACTTTCTTGCGACCTCGCTCTCCCCTTTCACCTTCAGACTGTCCGTTCTTTTATTGTCGAGTTTTTCTACGTGCTTTTCAAGTCCGGATCGCAGTATTTCTGCCGGATGACGTAGAACTCTTCCCACTTCAGAGGATATCCGGTGGCTGTTCGTATGAGTATAATTGATTTGATCAAGTGTCGTACGAATTCGTAAGGCGAGCCGCGGGGGTAGCGTTGTGGGAATGGAGTGCAAGGCGTATGCTGAGGCAAGGACGACTGCGGCAAGATTGTTAGTGAATTTGTGCAATGGAGTAGGGACAGAATAGGATACGGGAAGAGGGACTCACCAGTAGCAATCATCCCCGGAATAATAAGCCGCCGCAGATTCTGCGAACCCATCACCCTCGCCGCGCCTATGACGCCATCGAGCCAGCCTACACCGCCCAGCGCACGTCCACCTACTATACCAGCAACTGTGAGCGCCACGCTGGTCCCCGCGACCTTTTCTTGACGTTGCCACAGCCCGCCAATATCGAAGAAATCCCAAACCTCGATTTCGGTATCGACTTGTCTGGCCAACGCATCTCTCCTCGCACGAAACATCTTGTTCGAGTTAAAGTTGATGTCTGTGTACTCGTTGCCAAGATGAAACAAGCCTAGGGCTTTAATGGTGTTAACGCCGGTTATGGTTCTGGAGCGAGCGTCCTCTTCGCAATAGGTCACGGCCGAGGAGATCTGATCAAGGATGGCGGTTTTGATTGTTTCGGCGTATCGGAAAGCGTTGAAAAGTCCGGGGTAAGGGACACCGAGGTCGGCTTCTGCGGCGCGGGCAATGATTGTATTGAGGGATTTTTGGGTTTGGGTATAGATGTCGTTGCAGGTTTCTTCGATAGTCATCTCGACATTGTCCTTGACTTCTGAGCGAGCTTTCTTCGACTGCTGGTAAACGGGCTCGAGCTCTTCGAGTTCGCCAGCCACTCGATCGAGCTCTGATTGTGCAACATCGCGGTTGACTGTGGCTAGGTTATTGAGATCGGTCAAGATGTTTATGAGGTAGGTCTTTGCAGGCGCTAATTTTGAGCGAGCCCGCTTTTCAAGCACGAAGCGTCGAAGAGCGCCCTCCAGCTCTTGAAAATCCTGCAACTTCTCCTTATCCTTGCCTTTACCCTTTCCAGGCGGTGATCCTGGCTCGCCATGCTTACCAACTAGCTCGTCGTCATCCATCGGGGGTACATTGTCCGGATCGGAGCTGCTGCCACTACCTCCGCCTCCACCGCCATCGCCATCTGGGGGTCCTGGGCCAATGGCAGGAGCCACAGGAATTGCATTGCTCGATACGAAATGAACGAGCTCGGACGATTCTTTGAATGTTCGAGGGCTCAATTTTCCGACTTGCTCGAGGATCATGCGCTGACATCGCTCCTTGTCCCGAATGTTGTCGAAGCCGTTGACCACAATAAAAAGGTATGCTTTCTCCATAGCAGCATTCCATATGAACTCCTTAGCGGACAACGTGAAATGGTTTGCCGCGTTGACCACAAAGACTACAACATCAATCTCCTCCTGTCTCGCAAAGATTGCAGTAGTCTTTAACGAATCCGAATTTAGCCCTGGCGCATCGATTATAGAGATATCCACGATGCCGTTGTTGAGTAGCGACTCGTTGACTGATCGGATATCTTTGACAAATACTTTACATTGCGTATAGTCTTTGTTGTCCGTAACGACCTTTTCTAATTCATGCAACGGATACACATCATATGTACTCTCGTCGTTCCGATCGTAGTGGGCATCTTTGTGGACGGCGTGCGCTTCTTCGATACCACCATTTTCCCGGGCGTCAAGAACCTCGCAGAAGATGCTCGTACACGGTTGCTGATCCTCAGGCAAGACCTTCCGCCTCAATAGTGCATTGCAAAAAGTGGACTTTCCAGCATTCAGATCCCCTGTGACCAGGACCTTACTTGAAGTATCCTCTATCCGGTCTTTGAGCAATTGAAGATGCCGTATGCTCTGATTGATCTTGCCATCCAGTAATGAAGCTATTGTCCGCCTGTCCGTAGAGTGTGCGATCTCCGCTTGAGTCAAACCTTGAACCTGCAAATCTATTTTAAGTATCGAGAACTCTTGCACGGCCTGAGCAGTGATCAGCCTTGCCGGTTCTTGCGGCTTTTTCTGCGCTGTGCTGCTTGACTCGCCTGTACTTCTTTCTCCTAGCGAAGTACCAGCACGTCGAACACCTGGTCTCAGAGGGGCATCATTGAGCTGCTGATGGATATCGCCAGGCGCGGCTGTCGATTGCGTATGTACAAACCCAGGCCTTGGGTCTGGTTTGGGCGCAGGCTGTTGTCTTGGTGTTGGATACTGTGCTGGCCAGGTCGCATTCTTCTCTTTCAAACCCTCAAGGGTATCCACTGTTCTATTGATAGCGCGCCCTAGCTTTACCCGATTTTGATTGAAGGCTAGTTGATGGATGTGACTGGCGAGAACCCTCTTCCCATCTTCCGCTGCCGGATTGTACTCTCCGGGCAATGTAGGTGTGTGAGCTGGTACTGGGCTGTCTTCCGTCAAACGTGGATCCCACGCTCGAGAGGGCCCTTGTTCGCCGTATTCACCACTTGCAAAGTTGCTTCCATAACCCGAATCGCGATCAAGCGAGGCCATAAGTGCAGCAGCATTGGCAGATGTTGAACCGGATCCTACTGTCATATAGTGTGGGCGTGATGCATTCCGACCGGAGGCGTTGGGTGGAGGCCGCGAGGAAGGGCGTAGGGAGGAGCTTCCGCTTGCAGAGCTATCGCCATCATGATATTTCTGACTCATGGCGCTCAATATTTAATAGGTAAAGCGGTGGTGAGAATTCCTCAGGATCATAGGTGGTGAAAGACAAAGATCTGGAACTTACCTTGTGCTGCGTTGATTCGCCATGCCCTTGTTCGGAGATTTTAGCGCGGTTTTTTGCTCGGCAGCGAGAGCCGAACGTCATACCCTGATATCGCAAGGCACCAGACCGGGACATTCTATGCTTTTCAGATTGAGCCTCACACTTGATAAAGTTGTGCCCCTTGCTGACCACTTACTCTCGCCTACGGCTTCTTCCTCCTTCCTCCTACTCCCATTATCCAGCGAACATGAATGCAAGCCTGACCTTGATCCCGCCTGAACACCCAAGCTAACAGTTTCCCCAGATTGTAGAATGGGCTTTCGGCAAGCGCATGACCCCCCAGGAACGGCTACGGAAACATCAACGAGCGCTCGAAAAGACGCAACGGGAGCTCGACCGGGAACGTGTATGCCTCAAGACATACCCATAAGCATAGCTACAATCTGATGCGAATGGCTTTTAGGTCAAGCTTGAAAACCAAGAGAAGAAGCTGGTGGCGGAGATCAAGAAGAGTGCAAAGAATGGGCAGATGGGTGCTTGCAAGATACAGGCGAAGGACTTGGTTCGGACGCGAAGGTTCGTTGAGATCGTACCGGGAGTGGGCAGGGCATTGAGAAGTGGAGGATACAGTGCTTATTTCTGGTTTGCTAGGTACATTCAGAAATTCTACTCGATGCGTACACAACTTCAGGCGATATCTCTACGAATACAAACCGTTCGATCGAATGAGCAGATGATGCAGTCGATGAAGGGCGCTACATCGCTACTGGGCAGCATGAACCGACAGATGAATCTACCAGCTTTACAAAGGATAGCTATGGAGTTTGAGAAAGAGAATGACATCATGGATCAAAGGCAAGAGATGATGGATGATGCTATCGATGACGTGACAGGTTTGGAGGACGAAGAGGAGGGAGAGGAGGTAGTGAAAGAGGTGCTGGATGAGATAGGTGTCGATTTGGGCCAGGCAGTGAGGTGTCCCAATTCCTGTAGCACTGTGGTAGGGCGCTTGCGAGTATTCAGGGTTGCTGACTCTAAGATTCAGATGGGTGACACACCGTCAGGACTACAGAAGACTGCGGCTCCGAATGGCAGGGTCGCTGAAGCTATAGGGGGAGGACCCGGGGGCGGAGGCGGAGGCGGCGGCGGTGTGGGTGGCGACGATGATTTACAAGCCAGGCTAGACAGCCTACGTCGATGACGCTTGCGATGAAGAGCGTTCCTTAGTCTTTGCATTGAAAGGAGTTATGTTGCGGCCATTGGTAGGCATGTCCTTGTTTACCTTCAGGTGAGGTAATTCATTTGTGATATCTAGGATTCCATATGACGGATGGACTGCTATCATCAGACATTGTACGAGTACTCCGAGGCGCTGCCAGGGTTTCAGATGGCGAACAATTAGCAGCCCGCGGTTTAGCCTTTGCATCCCATCATGGTTATAATCGTACATACAACGTTGCATCGTTCTCCGTATTCCTTTGCCACAGGCCAAGTACATCCTGTGCTCCAGATGTCAAATCACTAGCCACAGAACAAAAAGGAATGATCACTGAGACTAGTATGCCTCATCATGACAATGCAAGATGAGTCAGATTTGTCGTCCATCGATCATGGAGTGTGCTGTCCTGACCGAAAGGGCAGTATTGCTACAGCCGTCAGCTTCTTTGGCAAATGGTTTGGCGCTGGTGGAACTGCCGATCGTCTGGTCGTCAAGATATCTATTGGGAGTGTCAAGGGAAGTGGTAGGTACTGATCGATTGGGCGTTACGGCAGCCACCCACAGATCCTATTTCGATAAGGCAATTGTGAGTTTGTCACTAGGCACATTTGATTCGGTGGTCGACTAGGGGGTTGCGTGCTTTTTGGAGTGGATATTGCGTCCATCAGCGCGTTTGCTTTTTTGTCGGATTTCTGCAGGAGGTGCAGCGCGAAGTCTGATTCTGCATGCTTGCCAAAGCCAATTTGTGCGTCACGTCAAAAATGGCCATTGAGGGAAGGAGCTGAATGGCAAGCCACCCAAAAAACGAGTGAAGGCAAGCGGAAAGGAAGGAATCCCAGTCAAGATAGGATTGGATCAAACCTTAGAAGGTGGAAACGCTGAACATTTGGTCTCTAAGTGGACCTATGGACTACGAAGCACTAACAGACGAAAAACATACGAACTGAGGAAGGAATGAGAAGCGGTGCCTACCATCCTGAGTCTCCTAAAGTTGAGACTGCCCGAATGCATGTCATGCGACTTCTGGGGGTGCGACAATTCGAGGCGCGGCACAAGATAATTTTAAACATCCAACGTGCTGGGAAGTCCTTGCATCCGCTGAGGTTTCTTGCTGAGACAATCGATCGAGGCGGGAATGATTGCTGGATGACATAAGGTAGGCTTGCAGCCTTGAGAGAAGAGTAAGCGCAAGCTCAAGATAGTGGCCAACATATTGTGTTCCGAGCCACCCTCAACAATCAGAGGGAAGGTTAGTATTACTCCTGCAGCAGCATGCGCATCATTGACGATGCTGTTTCGTATCGGCGGGGCCAGGCAGGCAGCTTTCAAGCGCACCTTGACATGCAGCTTGTGCCATGGGTATGGGCCGAATTGCTTATCCTCAGTCTGGCACCCTTCTGCGCATGATGTAGTTAGAGAGGTAGGAGCTGGAGGAGGCAGCTACTTGCGTCGCTGGAAGCCAATCAGGCCACATCATGCAAACGGACCGCAGAATCCTAGATGTCTCTTCGAGCCCCAGCCATCCATGTCCCTGGTCATCCTTTCGCACATTTTCCCGATGCCGCTGCCTACGTTAAAGTCGTAGCTACTTTATTCCTTAGTGTTGCGTAGTACAAACACTGACGCGTCCTACTTCCCCTGTGACAGTAATTATTGTTAGTATCACTGTTGGCGGAAGGCTGTGCTCCATAGTGCAACGAGCGAGACATCGGGCCAGCCTGCCGTGGCCACAGAGACAGAACGCGGAAGCTGATGTGATCAGTGATCGCTGAGCAGAGGCGGCGGCGGCGGCGGCATATCACACGCGCATTTCGTGATTTCGTGATTCCGCAAATGGCCTGACGGACGCAGGTGAACCGTTCGCCTCGGTTGCTGCTGGTTCTAGCTAGTCCAAAGCACCATACGAGCTAACAGGATGGATCTCAAGTTCTCGACCTCCTATGAAACCTTCGTGTGTTTGGGCGATTTCTCCTCTTTTGCCCATCGCACGGCTGACCTCCACGACGAAGATTCCGCTACGTAGCTCGTCTTAGACAGGACATCCCGCCCAGAAATCAAATTTATATCCGACGCGTTGATGCAGCATACCTCCGGCTTCCACCAAATCAAGAGATGCGCTTCGCAGCCTTCGGCACTCTCGGACGCTATTCGCATCGCATTATCACCACCTTATTCCATGGCTGATCTGGGATCACCATCGAGTGTTACCGTTTTGGTCCACGATCCGCGAAGGAAACAATGGATGCCTTGATCGATCATTGATGGATTGTTGCGGTCGTGGCCTCCGCCGGCTTCGTATCTTCGTCCTGTTCGCACCGCATATGACTCTAGTATGCAATCCATGCATTTTTCAGCCAGAGTGGTAAGAGCCGGATGGACGGGCGTCTGCGGTGGCCTTTCGCGAGGCATTGCCGCCAAGTGTGGCCCAACCTTTTTCTCGTCCGCCGATTAGTCCTCATCGAGTATCGCTCCATCCCAAGCCATTCATCGTTGGCATGCTTATCACGAGTCCAAGTTGCCTGGTGCTGATGATGGGACGCCGCAGCGAGTCAATCGGAACACTTTCTCAGCTGGACGCGGAATGCTGTACAAGTCGACAACAACAACTAGAATTGATTGCGCCGCTACGCATGAAACCGGGCGGTGGTCGTTGACATCCCTTTGAGGTCCTCCCAATCAGCTCCGTCATCCTTGATTGCATGACCTAGGCTGGGAGAGGGATTACTACTGGCAACTGCAGCTCGGATTGCCAACACCCTAGCGCATATTGAGATCCCTTACCGACGTATTGTGCTGCGCCAGACCGATTGCGAATTGCTGAAAGTAGCACTACCGGTACCAGGAGCCTGCAAATGGGCTCTCCTGCCTAGCCGAAGTAGCTCCGGGCGTGTTTTGTGTTGTATCATCGTATGACACAACAAGTGTCAGTGTGGACCCACAGCCGACCGGACGTTGGGATGCGTGGTGAGACAAAGATTTGGGACCTAGACAGCGGGGGGTCAAGGCTTCTCCATTATGCCAACCATTTGACAAACTGTATCATACGGCACACTGCGATCAGATGGCCCCAGTGATCCCTTTTGACAGTCGCCAATTATGCCATCAAGCACGGCGACGCAAGGGTTCTCATTCGCCGTTTCCAGCGAACTCACTCCACAAGGGGTATTAGCGCCAGTGTTACCCAAGCCAACTTCATTGTTATTCCTTTCATCGATAACTAGCACCACAAAACCCTGGCCCATGATTCCCATCAACTTCCCATTTCTTTTGAGTTGGTGCGATGAGGTAAATCTGGATGCATCTTCGCATGCAGGTCTTGGCCGGCTGGATGACAAAAGCTCGGCTCGGCCACAGGATCATCTGTCGCCGTCACCACTACTCGATCCGCTAAAGGCAAGCATTCATTGTACAAAGGCTAGGCTCGTGCATCCACACAGCGGTCACAGATAAATCGGAAGTCGTATGTGCCATGGAGCGCCTAGAAAGTCAGATCTCCGTGTCTATCTGACGCAGCCTGAGCCGGTCTCAACCTTTTAGCCCGGCGACAGTAGCAATTTCTCGCGGTCCCATGTTCGCGCCTCTTCGCCTCTAGAACTAGCCTCCACCCCACCCCTCACCTCCGCTGCTGTCTTTCATGCTCGGATATTGAGACTTGAGAGGTGCGACGCCAACGATTGGTGGAGATGACTCAGTGGCCTGCCCATCCAGCCCTCCTGCTTGGGCGGCAGAATGAGGAAAAGGGGCTAGACCGAATGGTGCTTTAGCTCCTGCCGCTTGCAGTCAAACGTGAGGTGCGCTCACGCTCGCGGTAAAGGAAGGATCAAGGGCCCCATCACACACGTAGAAGTTAGAACGGAATAAGCCAACGCCAAACGCCAAAGCCAAAGCAACAAGGCTGCCATCATCTCCTTCCCAGTCCCATCCTCCTCCCCCTACCTGCTTTCGTGGCCAAAGTGATCAGATCGCGGCACGCGGCGTCCGGATCATCAGCACTTGTGCCATTGGACCTGATTGATACCTGCTGCTCCCCTTGTCACCCTGTAGCTGCGCTGGTGCATGGAGCATGGAACACTTTCAAACTGCTTGGACGGATGCCGCCTACGGATACACCATTCGATACGAAAGGGCTCGCGCACTATTATTTACCCTCAAACCGGAACCGTGACTATTCCCTCCCTCGCTCCAAGCCTCCAAGACACTATCGCCTAGGAATTGATCGAGACGCAGATCAGCTTGTGAATACCGGCATGCCTTGTCCAGGTCATGCTTGTTGAGCATGTAAACATCACACAAGCCTTCATTCCCTTTTTCATATTCCCAACTGTTTCGTCTCCTGTCCATGCTTCGCATTCTGGGGTCCACCTCCTTGTTATTAATTAAATCGATTTAGGATCAACGCCCCTACTAGACCCAACTACTATTCTATTGACACTTGCCGACTGCCCTTTAATCGTGCCACTAGTGTCACGCTGGGGCTTCACGAAGTAAAAAGACTGCGAGAACCTTCGCTCTTCGGCCGATTGCCTCAATTCTACGTAGCTGAGAAGCTATCTGTCTCTCGTCATTCCTTACTTCTCTGTCTCCCGCACATGCCTCCACCGGAATGGAGGCACAACATTGACCAGTCTCAACAATGACGCGAAAGGATCGATGACTGAGGAAGCAACGACCCGTTGACACATTGACACCTCACCTCCTCAATCTCAACAGCATACACCGTTACCAATCTATTTAGATGAACCAACGCCTTGAAGTGCATCTCTCCCGTCTCCCCACCAGCAATTCAATGCTCGCCGTCCAGTGGCCCCTCTCTTTACCTTCAGCCTCTAAGCTCTCGGTGGAAACCATGCAAGGACTTCTACCTCCACTTCCACAGCTACGAGACTTTGATCAGCACCAGGAAAGTGAGCGTCGTAGACCGACCAGAAGAGAAGAAGGTTACACGCCGTTCGAAGCACGAGCAGGCAACGTGGCCAACATCCGCCACGGGCTCCGGACTCCCCCATCCGACATGAACGAAATGAACGTCAACCCGCTCCTTGTTCCAAATTTTGGTCCATCGCACTACAAGGGTGTTCCGATTATTCCGTCGGACACTGCTACACACAAAAGTAACTCAAATGGCACAAGCAGCCTGAGGTACGCGAACAGAGTGCCACCACTGCTTGATACGTACCAGCCGGCCAAGGCCTCTCAAAGTCCTTATTCGGCAACTGGCCAGCCTGCAAACCGCGAACAACCACATCAGCGGCCGAAGAGTGACGGCACCGATATAGTACACTATCTGCAAATTCCACGTTCGATCAATGACAGTAAGGGGAGTCTGTCGGAGTTTGCCGCTCAGGTAAAGATTCCATTCTTGGGAAAGCTCGTGAGAAAATGCTTACAATTATTCAGATCACCTGTCTCTTCTGGTTTGAGTCATCAGTTACTCTCCAGCAGGTGGAAGAATCCCGGACTACAGTTACTCCTACAGAGCCACTCATTTCTGAGGCCATACCGACAAGTGGGTTTCGTAAATGGGTCACGACCATTCTGTCGACTACACAGGTCACACAGAATGTGATATTACTGGCTTTGCTGTTCATCTACCGGCTCAAAAGGCTAAATCCCGGTGTTAAGGGGAAATTAGGGAGTGAATTTCGGCTTCTGACAGTGGCACTGATGTTGGGGAACAAATTCCTCGATGACAACACTTACACCAACAAGACCTGGGCGGATGTTTCTGGAATATCCGTTCCAGAGATTCACATCATGGAGGTGGAATTCCTCAGCAACATGAGATACACGCTATACGTTTCGGATACGGAGTGGAAGGCATGGCATGTCAAGTTGGGCCGGTTCTGGAACTATTTCGACAAGGCATCGAGGAAGCCACTAGTGACTGGTTTCAGAAATCGTATGGTTCAGACGCCAATGCTCATTATGCCGCTTGATCTTCCCTCTCCGCCTTCGTCAACGAATACATCGCCGCCATTCTTCCCAAATCAATCATTCAATCATCTTCCTCACCCATTATCCGTACCACCGTTTCTCCCACCAACGATACCGTCGCCAGGTGCACCAAGGCCCGAGCTGGAATCAAGACTTTCGGCGAGGAAACGGAGTCATGAAGATTACTTGCAGGAGCCACCAGCGAAGAGACCTGCTACGTCTTTACCTCCGTCAGGCCCGTCTAGCACAACAATGACTCCTTCCACCGTAAGAGGTGTCACTTCGAGCGTGCCCAGGCTCCCAATGCCCAATCTCGCAATACCAAACACGGCTCAAGGTACCGCATACAATGGTCCTCCGGCACAACTGCCTCTACCTGGAAGCCGGCCATCGTCAGGTGCTCTCTCCATATTGAACCGCTGGCCTCAGAATGGCACTTTACCGTCGTTGCCGCAACCTTCACTTCCCGGAGGTGTCGGCCTCGCTGGATCTATGGATTGGAGTCGTCAAAATTTGTACACACCAGGCTCCGCGACCCCTTCACCCACCTCCTACCAATTCCCTCAGTCTCAGCATACGCCGACTCACTCGTCCCCTGCAGACTTTCCACCCATACGAAGTTCGCCTTACAAACCTGTGCGGAGCGTGAACACTCTATTAGTACCACCGCCCTTGGCTTCGCTACATAATCCTACCCACAAACTTGGATACGACCAAATGCGGTATCAACCATTGGGTAAACCGGTCAGCGAGCGGAAGACGGGTATTCCGCCGTTCATGCCCCAACACAGCAGCTGGGCGCAGCCACCGCCAGTTCCCTACTACCTCCCTCAACCGACTTTGCGTTAGAATTGCTGCGACTTAGCGATTGTTATCATGAGCTTAGACTGCATATAGTGCATTGGGCATTAACGGCATAATGAGCATGGGCGCTCTTTCTTTTGCATTGCATGGGCCCTTTCACTTAGGCTAATTGCACGTGCAGCGGACACCGCGCACCTATAGCATTAGAAGGCGTTCGTGGGACGAAAGAGTACAGATCAGAGAAAGTTTGCATACTTGCTTGTACATATTGTAGAACCGGGCCAGACGGTGTCAGGCACAGACTGGTAGCTTTACGACGAAGATACTGGAAATAACATGAATCATGGAGCTCTTCGTCCGCATTATAATGCAGGCTGTATTGACATTCCCAGGCCCTGGTGAGAGAAAGCTAGATTACGACGCTCAACCTAGAGTTCGAGACATAGTGCCCTGCGCTCGCTGATGACTGACGTGTTCGACGACATCGAAGCTTTGCAACACCGTCAGGAGTTCCGTGATGTTAATGGTCAAAGTCTTCACTATTCAAAGTGCACGGGGAGTACGCTGAGAACGATAAGCTCTGGTCACGTGATATCGCTTCCCGGAGTTCTCCACGCGACCAGGCGCTTTACCTCGAATCACACAAGTGGGTGGGCGTTGGCTGTTGTCAGTCAAGCTATCTTCGTCGCAGGATGCTGGATGATGGAGAGCATAGTATGCTGCGCTTTGTCCCTCATACAACTAAAAATATGGCTAAAATTCTCTCCTAGGCAAAGCACAGCTGCCCCTCCTTGGAGTTGTCCTGTGTTGCACCTCTATACCTCCAGAACAGCGCGTAAGTCCACTCAAGCTTATCAGCTAGAAATGCGCCACGATTGAGCATATACCTAGATATCCTGCTGACTTCTTCATGGTAGTCAGATCTCGCATCGATTGCGTGTCGTATGGGCGCAATCCACAAATTCGACCTTACCTCCGACGTCACGCATTTGATCGTTGGGGACTCTGATACACCGAAGTACAAATTTGTCGCCAAAGAGCGCGAAGACGTCAAATGCCTTCTTCCCGCTTGGGTCGAGGCGGTGCGGTTGTCGTGGATGGAGGGTGGCGAAACCGATGTGAAGAGTCTCGAAAAGCAATACCAATTACCAACGTTCGCCGGATTGAGGATATGTGTCACGGGCTTTGACGATTGTGCGTTGTTCTCGTGTGTTGCTCCTCGAACGCGATGCTGAGAATCGTAGTGGCCTACCGGAAGAAGTTGGAAGACCTTATCAACGAGAACGGAGGAGAATATAGAGGCAACCTCACGCGGGACGTCACCCATTTGATCGCCAGAGAACCTGCAGGAAACAAATACACCTACGCAGGCCAGTGGGGCATTAGAACGGTGTCAATTGAATGGCTGCAGCAAAGCCTCGAGCGTGGCATGATCCTCGATGAGAGCTTGTTCCATCTTCTTCTTCCGCCCGCAGAGCGAGGGCGGAATGCGTGGATGCGTAAAGCGGTATCTACAACCTCACTTGGGAAAAGGCCTCGCGAAGGAGGGCTAGAGAGGAGTAATTCAAGGAAGCTAAGACGGACTGCGAGCGCGAGGCTGAGCAATGAGAGCTCGGGTATCTGGACCAACATTGTAGGCGATAGTGTCAAGCAGGAATCCGCGAATGCCAACGAATGGCATGATCCTCATGATCAAGGCTTGTCCGCAAATCCCATCAATGATCCTTCAAGACTATTACAAACGTCTGGCGAACAAAGATTTCATGGAGAACCAAAGCCTCTAGAAGGGCCGAAGCCTACAGAATTGCCTGTGGTCCGTAGTGGAGGGATCTTCGAATCAACAAAGGCCATTTTGCATGGATTTGACACCAAACGGGTAGGTCTGAAACAGCTATCAATATGTTGCGTTCGATGAGCTGACCTCTAGCTACCAGACTACCGTCTTGCAACACCATCTATGCTCCCACGGCGCAGAGATCCTCTCGGATATATCAGAACTACCGCAAGCATCTTCGGCTCCCTCGAGTTCGTACGTCCTACTGGTTCCCCATCAAACGCTCAGGGCCGATGTTCCTATCATACTTAGGGGTCTCCAACAACCAATTGTGGCGACTGAGATGTGGGTAGAAAAGTGTCTGTACAGCAAACAGCTGGTTGAGCCATCGATCCATATTGCTAACACGCCGTTCGAAAAGCATCCGATCACGGGTATGCATGGGAAGCTGAAGTGCCATGGTTGTTGACTGACATCAGGTAGGCTTCGAAGCTCTGACGATCTCCACAACTGCTTTTCAGGGTACAGACATGTTACATACGTGTAAGACTATACAATTAATGGGTCCGCACTAAGTTTTCAAACCTCCTTCGTTCTCATACTGACATCTTACAGGTGCCAATTTCACCGAAGACCTAATTCCCAGCACTTCAGTCCTGATTTGCAACATGATCCTACCCAACAGCGAGAAACGACAGTCAGCACTGCGTTGGAATGTTCCCACCGTCACCATAGACTGGCTGTTGGACTGCATCCGCAAAGGAGAGCATCTGGCTTTTGATGCCTATCTCACAAGCCCGCTTCACTCCAAACCGGTCTCGCCTGTTCCCAAACCGCAGAACCTTGACAGCAGGCGTACGGAGGGTAACGTGAAGCAACCCTCCCGCGGACGTCAACCGAACGATGACACTAACAGCAAGGCGCCGGTCAGTAACCAGGTGACAAGCCCCAACTCAAGTCAAACACATCAAGCTCCCTTGTTATCCTTAGACCTCACAAGCAAGGACTCCAACCCCGCCGAAGCCTCCTCCCTGAAACCATCCAACCAACCCATCCCCCCTTCATCAAACACAACCACATCCGACCCCCCTGGACCACTTCGCCCCCTCTCCATCAACCACTCCCCAAAACCCTCTCCCTCACCCCCCAAACCCGGCCTCGAAACCGAGCACTACCAGCCCCCCAAACCCTCCCCCATCGACACCCTCGGCCCCGCCATCTCCTCCCTCCTAGCCCACCACCGCGCCACCAAGCCCACCGCACCCCTCCCCCCACCCCGCCGCCGCCGCCGCCAACTCCTCGGCCGCGCGGTTTCCAACCTCTCCGCGCGCTCGCTCTCCCGCGCCAGCAGCGTCGACACCATGAACACCGACGGGCTGGGCACCCCGCTCTCGGGCTCGTTCCCCCGGAAGATCAGCGATGCCAAGGACCCGTTCGCGCAGCTGAAGGCTTATGCGCTGGAGGTGGAGGAGAGGGAGAGGGCGGCGAGGGGGGGGGAGGAGGAGATGCAGATGACGCAGTTGGGGTATGAGGATGTGGAGGGGAGGGCGTGGCGGGAGAGGGTGGTGAGGAAGATGGGGGGGGAGGTGGAGGAGGAGATGGGTGGTGGGGAGGGGGGGAGGAGGGAGGTTGTTAAAGATGTTGGGGGGAGGAAGGGGGAGGGGGTGGCGGGGAGGACGAGGGCGATGGGTGGGCGGTGAGTGGTTTTGGGATGGGGGATTGTGGGATAGGATAGTGGGCTTTGTGGGTTGGGAAGGATAGTGGTTTTTGTGGATTGGGAAGGATAGTACTTTTGTGGATTGAGGGATAGGAAAGTAGTTTAGGTAGGTTGGAAAGGGTGGTGGGGTTTGGAGAGAGGGAGTGACTGGATATCATGTTCTTGACAAGAGCGTACGGAGTAGCATAGAATATCTAGAGGTTTCAAAGCCTTGCTTCAGTCCAGTGCTTCTGGATGGGAGTGCGAGGTCAAAGCCTTCATCATCCAGGATGGCACTGAATTCGAGGATAGATAGTCACGGTCGTGCATACAAACCGAGCGAAGCCTCGTCAAAGGGAGAAATCTCTCTAAAGCTTTGGAGTCGGTTGCAAACTAAAGTATTTACCAGCAAGAAGTGGTGAGGAGATGCTGGGGTATCAATGGACTGCCAGAGCGACCACTGGCAGCCCATGATCGAAGACGGTAGAGTACTACCATAAAGCATCTGCCTTACGCACTAGAGACACCCACCCAAGGTTGCTCGTTCAGAAATCTCACAACGGCGTTAGTCCAAAGATGGAGGTCTTTTGCTCTCAAGGACTCGGCGGAGGTTATTTGATTCTTCTTGGATTGAGAAAACCCCTGAACTGCCGAATGGTCGAATGCGCTTTCATCTATTGTCTATATATGTACAAGTAAGTCTAAAATGCGTGGATAGGGGTCGTACTCCATGCATAGCTGAGAAGAAAGGCCCTGGGTATGACCTTTTGAGAGGGGATGGTCGTCTGGAGTGGTATCCTCGCCGGTTTTCTTAGACGTGTTGGGGTTGTTGAAATCGTCGCCTGGTAGCGTTGCCTCTCGTGAGGTAGTAGGTTTTTCTATCTTGAAGGTCGTGTCTGATAATATCCGCTTCCAATGCCGCTCTATCAGGGTGTGTCTCAGAAATGGATAAGTTCCGCCGTGTTGGTGTTTTCCGATGGCCTTCCACCACGCTCAATCCCTCCAAACGTTCCCTTCATCCAAAACCACCAGCGCCTCGCCCCCAAGACTAGCCTCCATATCCTCTTCTCCCTCCTCTGCTCTCCCCCCCTCATCCACATCTTCATCCTTCCCATCCATCCCATCCAACCCTACCCCATCCTCCACCACCTCACTCCCCTCATACCACGCCCCATCAACCCACCCCGCAATCAGCTCCTTCGCCCTCTCACTCATAGCGTAATACCCCGGATTCTCCCTCGGATAAAACATCGTCATATGCGCCGTCGTCTCATCACCCGCCTTCTCATTCACCGCCTTCTCGAAACACCGTCGATTCCGCTCCGTCTTCGGGATCGTGCAAAATGTCCGCTCGCTCCTCTCCATCCCATCCGCAGGACTTATCTCCACCCACCCACCAGCAAACGTCTTCGCTTCTCTGCTGTTGTGCGATGTGCCCAGCGCACCGCCTCCGAGCACGGTCACCATGTCTGCGAAGCCGATGCCTTTTTCTTCTTTCAGAGCGACTATGCGCTCGAGTCGCGATTTGAGCTCTTCTCCACGGACGAGGCAGCCGACGAATTCGAGATGGCTTCCTACCCAGGTCCAGCCTTCCGTTATAGATTCTCTCTTGAGATACGCCGCTGCGCCCCCCGCCGCAACTGCTCCGGCTGCGCCAGCGAACATCGCGTACTTGCCCCATCGCTGCCACGCAGGTGTAGCGGCTGCATCACCGGACGACACGCTCGCCGAGTGCAGCACATCTTTTGCTGATTGCGGGCTGGCCGTAATGGCTTTGGGGAGTCGTGCCGGGGAAGGAGGGGATTTCGAGGAGGCGGCGCCCCAGCCGAAGGTGCCTGCTAGCTCGGAGATGTTGGAGTAGGCGGAGGAGACGGTCTTGATGTGGGATTGGGCGCCGTGGGCGATGAGCGAGGGGGAGATGCCGAGATAAGGCGTGTCGAATGCGAGGAGGCCTTGGATGTAGGGGAACATGAAGGAGGAGTTTGAGGATATCGATGCTTCGGGTGGGGATGTGGGCGTAGGAAAGCGGCTCATGGAGCCGGAGAGTGGGTCGGTATGGGCGGCTGTGGAGGGCAGGGGGGATGTGGAGTTATCTGGCGAGGAGGAGGGAGGGATAGGCGGGTCGGAGATGATGGATAGGAGGGTTTCGGCTGCGACGATGCCGCCCATGGAGTGTCCCACCAAGACGACACGGACGGAGGGGTCGATAGTGGGAGAAGGGGTGGAGGCGGAGACTTCGAGATCGATGACTTTGTTTTGGAGCCTGCGATGGAGGAAAGAGCAGCGTTAAGCATTGGACTGCCGGCTTGAATCTGGGTCGCTGTACCATTCTCGAAACCTCGACACGCAGTCATGGAGATCCCCCCGTGTTTCGAATGTCGGATATGTCACCACTTCAACTGAGATCTTGGGGAGCGCATGGCTGACCAGGGCGCGCAGGTGCTCTGGGAAGGCACCAAAGGTGTTGTCATCGCCCTGTGAGTTGATTAACTGGAGGTCTAGGCTGAGGAGACGAGAACAAACCTTGAAGCCATGTACGAAGCATAGAAGGAGGGTCTTTTGCATTCTGCCCAACGTTTATACATCGTTAGAGCGTTCTGTCGACAGAGATGAACACTTGGCCGCAGCTGAGCCCTTGGCGTCATGCTGCGATTGCCGAACACGTGCTCTGATTAGATTAGGGTTAGTGAAGTTCCCCTAGCTTTGGCACTTATGCACGCTTCTGACTGATAGGCTTTTGATACTGTCGATGTTTATGTGTAGGGAAGAAAGAAGCGTTGGATGTGCTAGGTTTGCCAGATGCACCCAACAAGCGGGCCAGAGTACACCCAAATCCCGAGCAATAAAGTTCTCTGGCTCACCTCTGTCTCAAATCTTGCGGTTGGATTTCGTTCATATGTTGGATATCAAAACATTCCTCTTTTCCAAGCTAACCAAGCCTTCCATGGTAGTCTCCACTCTCTCCTTCTCAGCCCCTCGTCGAAGACATCGAAATCCACCTTCTCAAGTCTCCTCAGCCACAAATCGGTGCTGACAGCTGGCATCAGCACACCGAAAGCCTTGTCCACCTCGTCTTTCTGACCGCCCTTTCGTCTTCCGCCCCCCACCTCGCCATATTCGTGCCCGTCCTCCCCTTCATGCTCGAAGGCATGGCCCACGTCCTCTCCTTTCCTGATGTTTTCGAGCATAGATCGAGCAGTGATAAGGTGATCGCTCGCCCTCGTAGCAACCTTGAACACGGCATCTCTCAGCCCTTTCGTCTCGGACCCTTGTCTCAACAGATCCTCTTCTCGAACCCCACAATCAGCCATAACGTCCAACGGTAGAACCACGCTCCCCATCTGACTCCCTTTTCTCATCTCCTGCACGCCAGGGCTTAGTCCTTGGCTGTTGAAATGCTGCTTCGGCGGCGCTGGAAAGGCAATCAATGGTAATCCACGCAGAACTGCTGCAATACCAGCTGCTTTGCCGATGTGAGAGGCAAGGTGATCAAGGGTAAGGGATGACAGAGGGAGTGATTGCAACGTCAGGTAGAGAAGCGTGGAATATGTATTTTCGGCGTAGGATTCGAGCTCGGTCATCGATACGAAAGGACGATTATCAAGGTATTTGGCTCGGGCGTCGATGATGCGCATGAACCATGCCTTTGACAAAGGCGCCTTCGTCCTGTTTCCAGAGTAGTTGGTAGAGAGAGTGTCAAGCACGTGCGCAATCAGGACCGCAACAGGCTGTTGAGTAGGTGTGCCTGCGAAGGCGGACTTGACAGTGTCACGCCAGAACTGCAAACGAAGCTGCCCCACTTGCGGAGTGGAGACTGTATCGGCTATACGGGCAATCTCGAGGTTGAAGGCGCGGATAGCGAGGTAAGCGGAGAGGGAGGAAGTTGGAATGAAGGCGCGGAGGGTTGAGGACGGAGCATCATACTTTCTTAGAAAGGCGTAAGCCGAACAGCGTTCGCTCGGAGAACCATGGAAATCAGAGGGAAGCCAATGACCTACTGAAGTAACTGGGAGCAATAAGCTTGGGCAGATTGAACGTCTACGGCTGAGACGCTGGCGCTTGTGGGAGTGCTGTAGGACCTGCTTGAGTAAGGGCAGCGTGAGCGAGCAATGGCGGTAAGGCGTTGCCGAATGTAAGAACGGAAAGCAGTCATAACCATGGGTGGTTAGAGAATGCAGGATAAAGCGCTGGAGGGAAGTGGGTTGCGATCATCATATAAAACCAGGTAAGATCACAACGCGAAGACAAGAGCAAGATGCGGAGTCCAGTTCCACCCCAAAGATGGCTCCCATCTGGAGAGTCAATAGTAAACGAGGTAACTATGACGTAGAGAGACTTCGAGACGCGGTAGTCGCGGCTAACCCCGAAATCAACCCTACAGCAATAGTCTCTGGCTAAGATCATTTCAGATACCTAACGAGTCGACACAATCACGCATTGACGTGTAGGCGATTTTACAATCAAGGCAGGAAATGATCGGCAATAAACGTACATGCGAGAACTCTTTATCGAAAGAAGTCATTGTGCCGGAGAGGCATATTAGATTTGATGGCGTTTCATAGGTAGTCGATTGATGTACATTGCTAAATGCGTGTCCAGGGGCAATACCGTCAATACGTGATTGCGTCGGCTTGTTGGGTATTCGAGATGGGGAGACTATTGCCGTCAACCCTACCTGACCTATCAATTCTTTCCTCCTTGAGATGTGACTTTTACCATCCCATTCACGAGCACTTGAACCTGGGCAGACTTGTCGATCAAATCTTCTCTGTTTCCGGAAGAGTCTTACTTTTGGGCGCTATATTAGCTACTTCTGGTCACCGTCGAAGCAAATATGAAGACCCCTTTGCATCGACATCAAGCGGTCCACCACTGACAATAGCGAAGACTTCGCAAACCGGGCAAAAAACACGCCATAGGCTAACATATCGAACACAAAGTCCTCCTCTCCGCCGCTACCCAGATTGTATCCTGATCCGGAGCCCCATGCCCAACGCTGAATGAACCCGATCATCAAGCTTCCGAATTATCAGCTACCTGGTGAGGAGAGCGCCGTAGCGTCGCATACATTTTCGCTCCTCTTCCTTCTTCTTATTCCCAGGATCTAGCTCCAATGAATCGGTAGCCTTGTACTGAGGTGGTGATCGGTCTGAGGATGATGAGTGTCGGTACGGTGGAGGTGGTTCTGTCGTGGTCGGCGTTGCCTTTGGCTTTGAGGGAATGTTTCGGTAAGGGTAATTGGCGTAGTCGTGGCTGGGATCATAGCGGAAAGATGACAAACCCCACGGCATCTTGAAGAGTGGAATAGGGCCGAGGCAACGAGTCCGAATGCGTATTTGGTGGAGTTGTGGTTATTATGGATCACAACAATCTCAAAGGTTGGGCAGTGAGTGGAAAGGAGAGGAAGTACGGGTATCGGTGCCCTGGAGAGAATGGAGAGGGATAGTTTTACTGCGAGAGATTGAGGTGTAGAATTGAGAAGGCCATGCTTGAGGAGATGCAGCCTACTTATATTCATTCAATCATGATTGAGCAGAACACACGTAAGCAGAGGCTGCCTAAGGTACTCCAAGCTCGCTGCAAGCTCGCTAGAGTCCATCCCCACTCTTGCTTACCACTATGACTCAATTCCAGACTTGTCATATTTCATGCGATCGTGTACCAGGGAAGTTGTGCAACGCTGTTCAACTGCGGATTAGTTTTGCGAGAGTTAGTTGGTGACAGGAGCAAGCGTCGGAGGGAGGGTCTTTCTCCCACGTGACGTTAAACTTGTTTGGGGAGCATCCCGCCTAGTCAAGTCGAGGAGATCTTTTCAACATTGAAGGTGAGGAAGGGACCCGACTGCCCGATGACTCAGAGACCGAACTATCTGGCGATGACTCAATTGAACAATACAATTGAAGAGAGCCAAGCAACCTCCTTGTACCTGTGTGACCATGAGTCCAATTGACAGCCTAGTCTGGGTCATCGTCTGGATTCGAGGAGTTTAGGATCTCCTTGGCCCTGGGGATTTCGATTCGACGAACCCTCCACACCACGGCTTCGGAAGTCGACGAACTCGACAACACCTTCAAACACCATAGTGAGCAATAATTGATTTACCGTAGGTTTTTCCTGTCGTCCGGTCATGGGCATTCTTCTAGTTGATTTGCAATGCATCCACACGTTCGGGAAGCCTACTACTATACGAGCCAGAGCCAGGTGCATTCTCTCTTGTTGGCTTGCTGTTCAAAATAGGATGATGATCTCTGAAGCTATCTGCTCAGCGTCAAATCATTTCGCATTTTCTATCTAACCAAGAGGGACAAAGTCTATCACCTGGCTGCAAATGGCACGAGCTTGCTTTTCAAACGAACATAGAAGGTAAATCAACAAGAATGTCTTGTACTGTTTGCAGAAGAGGCCGTAAGTAACTGAAGCATAACCCGCAATGCTGCACGAATTTCAAAAGCAAAGAAATCTATCTAGTGTACAATCTCGTCCCCCCGAAAGGTGCCCAGCTCACCCTTTCATCCATCATTCTCACACCCGGAATCCGACTGCCATTTGCGGATAAGCAACCATTGTTCGCCCCCGGACCGTTTTGAGTTGAGTTCTGTATCATCGTCAAGAACCCCTTGGCAATCTGATGCTTCTCCCACCAATTCCAGCTGCCAGTCAGAAGCAGATATGTATGGCGCGATTGCGGCAACCAAGACACCGATCATTCTGGGGCCAAAGCTGCCACCTGCGGGGCATAGGAACGGTTTTCCACCGAATGGCATGTAGGCGTCGACCATGCCTTGATCGGCCGTAATCCATCTAGCCGGTCGGTATTTGTTGCTCTCAGCGCCCCAAATCTTTGGTAATCGATGGCATGCTTCGATGTCTGCTGCTACAGTCTCTACAGTCTCTGTGCCCTCTGTCGACCGCATCTCGAAGTGGCGGTAGATGCGCTTCGTTGGTGGGTACAAACGGAGAGCTTCCTTGACAATGAATTCGACTGAGACACCACCTTTGGTAGGTGCCTGGAAGGCTCCCTTCTTGTCAGGGTTCTTGAAGAATTCTTCGAGAGCTCCAAGCCATTCCGCCTGCGCCGATGGCCGGAACACAACCTCAATGAGGCAAAACGCAACGACCCTCCAAAGCGTTTCATAGACCGGCAGCAGAATGTTGAGTGGATTTTCCTTCTGATCAGTCCATTCGAGCCCGAGCTCCAGGAGTGCTGGCTTGAGTATTTCCACTCCGACAGTCTGACTATCAAGGGGTGACTTCGATTCGATCCACAGCTGGTTGATCCCTTGCGCGATCCGCACCATAGGATGGTCGTTAAGACGGTCGCCATCGAGGCCGAAAAACGCCTCAAACACCACCTTCAGTGAGACTACCTGGACCACATACTCGAGCTTGCAACTGTGTTTCCCCGCAAACTTGCCGACGTACTTCGACGCCAGACCACGGGCTTGGTCAGCAATATTCTTCCAGCCGTTTTTGGTAGCACTAGAAAGCCGTTTCGTGGCATCCTTCAGGAAATCTTGACGATATTGGTTGTCAAACGTGGTAAAGCCATTGTCAATATCAAATGCGTGCACTAGGCGCTGGTTTGGTATGGCTCTAGACACTACCCGACTGAGGCTGTTGGGTCCTAGTGACTCGTCGTACATTTTGCACATGAGGATCTCGCGGCAGACTTTGGGATCAGAGAAACGGCGGGTGCTATTTTCGGAGGGTTCGGGTCCATCTCTGGATCCAGTGGCATCTGGCAACTCTTCGCTGCTGTTTATACCAGTCGTTGGGGATTGCTCGGTAATGGCCTCCGTGGCTGAAGGTCGGTCGTCCGTCGATCCGGAAGCTGAGAGTTGATCTCTAGGTCCAGTGATCCCCGAGGGCCGTTCATCGCTGGTTGGACCCATCGCTGAGAGCTGCTGGCTGATGCCCACGGTGACTGGAGATTGGCCTTCAATCGCTTCAGCAGCTGACGTTTGCTCGGTAACAGCTCGGGTGGCTGAAGGTTGATCAACGACTGTGTCGGTAGCTGGGGGCTGATCCCTGGCTTCAGTGGTGCCTGATGCTTGGTCTTGATTTGCACTGATCGCTGATGGTTGCTCAGGGGTGGCTCCAGTGCTAGGGGGTTGGTCGTCGGTTCCTTGGGCAGCTTGGGTAGGATTGATGGCCGTTTCGGGGGCTGTTGCGGTACCTGATTGCTGTTGGCTGGTTGCGTTAGTGACTGGAATTAGTGGCTCGTCGTTCCTCCGAAGCCAGAATAATCCGGAAATGGCGTGAAGAAACACGAAAGCTGCTAGAAATGCAGGCAGCACCGCTTCCCATGTGCCTATCCCTATGGGATCTGTGAAGAAGCCCTAGAACGCTAGGGCCAGCAGGAGGAGAGCGACGGTGGTTTCTAGGAAATCCATCATCGGAAAGGTTGTGGTTGGGTGATTGCTCTGTGGTCTGGTGACTATTGCGATGGGTACACTTCATGATCCGCCCTTATAGAAAGCTTGTATACTGATATCTGAACAAAGAGCGATATTTGCCAAACGTACATTGGTTGAGGCGCGACATACTGGGTATGAAAGGTCTTGCTCCTTTCAGCAATCTCCGGGTAGCAGTCCATGTTGCCGAGATTTTGTTCAAAGAGCTCATAAGCATCTAAGACTTTTTGTGAGCTATGGCTGTTTGATAACAAGGAGCATGTTCCGTTGATGCGTCAAAATCGGTCTCATATTTTCTAGCAAACATGACTGCCCATTGTCAAGGGGAGCAGACCGTTCGAGAGGGGGAGCGCTTACCGGCAGGTACACCGGAAATCACCTTCTGTTCTGATGCGTCTTCCTTTGATAATCGGACAGTATATCACTTTCACAAAGCCAACATGAGGCGGTCGTCTAGGAGCAATACCCAGCTAAGGCCCAGACTTTCCGAAACGGTAACCATGCAGCTGACCGAGACACCGTCAAACGGTTTACCCGTCCCCTTTGTACTCACACGAAGCCTTGTGTATCCCTGTTATGAACCATTGATACGACGATCTCTCTATTCGTATGTACTACGTGAGCCTCTCCTTGGTGCATCATCCTGCTACTCTGCGATTCTTACTAAATTTGCAGTTTTCTCCACGCCTTTAGCCAAGATTCTCAGACCTGTATCGCGTTGGCAGCTACAAAGATGGCTACCAGTCGAGCAGCTAAATAGGCTCTCGAGGTTGTAGATCTCATCAAGTTGCAAATTTGGTCATGGCCGGCATGAACTGCCATTACAAGTTTCATTTCCGAAGAGAACAACATCGACGGTACCAAGAATACCAGAAAACATCACCTTCGGCATCTGTGACTATGGCGCCAATATTCAGCGAGCTGTATCAGGTTTCTTTGCACTCTCAGGCCTTTCGTCCATCCGCAAGATGCTCAAGGAATCCCCGTTATGAGAACCGACAAGACCGGACGTTGTAACTCCATTACCACGATCGTCTCTATATCAGTTCCATAGTCAGTCATATTATGAAGCCTATCTTGAGTTGTTATAGCGCCGTCCTTAGGGGTAGAAGGAGGTCTGGTAACGCCAATCACCCCCCTCAGCCTCTATACCTCACCGCTGGTTAAATCCGAAGTGTCGACTTCCTGACCCTCTCTTTGCGGCACTCTTCATCCGCCGGCTTTCATAATCCATAGAGTCGATAGCTGTCATCTAAAGGTATCCCTGCTTTATCAGCCGAGAGCTTTTACGGTGATTTGCGTGCCAGGACCATTCGACACAAACTACGCATAATCCCCTAGCGTGTCATTACCAAGAAAGGAGTCAAAGTCAAAGTGCTTTAGCGTGCACCATTCGCAACTTTGTAGACCTGAGACTGCATCTCCAAAATTGTTATTCAGATGGCATGGGCAATCGCAAGGGTCATGGTTCACTGCACTGCCGTAACCAGAGTCGGAAAAGGGAGCCTGAGAACCTTCAACATGAACATGGTTCTCCAAACGCGAACCCCAATCCGACACGCCTGCCTCAAGTGATTGGAAGGGCGGCTCCTGGTAATGGTGCAGCGCTTGGTTGACGATTGATGGCTGAGGAAGTGGCTGTTGAATAGGTACGCTTCCTAACGAAGGGGACCGCGTCGAGCTGTTGCTGTTGGGTTTCGCTCCATGTAAGCGTTGAAAGTTCTGCGCCACGGTGGATTGACATCTTCGGACTATATCTACTAGCAGAGTCCTCAAGCTTTCTTCTATTGGGGCCATCTCTGCGCCCACTATAGCTTGAAGATTGGCTTCGACGAGCGTAGGTAGTGCCCTTCGGCTGTACGATTCAAAGTCGACGATTTCTTGCGAGGCTGGAGATGGAGGTAGCGCTGTACCACGGTCTGGGGGTGAACTCGGTGGTTCATAATATGGACTTGGAATAGGGGCTCCAGGAAACAGGATTCGGTAGATTTGGGTCCAAGTCGCACCCCAGCTGCTTGTTATTAAACGCATCTTGTCCTGGTCTACACCCTCGGGCTGAGGACGGTCTGTCCGTTCACACCGTATTTCCTCGTTTGCATGTCTTGCCATTGCTTGTAGATGTGGCATAGTGATCCAACATCTTTGGCATTGAATTGGTGCACTGTGGATTCGTTTGAGATGCTGCTTGAGCCGCGCTATCGACGGAAACCCAGGACCAATGCAGGAACGGAACTTTGCACCACTGGTGGGATTTGGACAGTATCTTTCCGGGTCAAACTTGTTAAAAGGACAAGCGAACAAAAGACCCGGCTCCTGAGTTTGCGATTTTATGCGTTGCCTCTTTTCTTCCCTTGAATTGCCGTCGCCAGGCGGCGAATCTTCGCGCTCCTGCATTCGCCTTTTACCAGCTTTCGCAGAAGGAAAACATTCGATTTGACTTCCACTCGACGAACGTCCCGACTGATTTTTGGTATGAGATCGCACATTAGCGGTCCATTGGGGGTCGAACATCGTATAAACTTCACGCATCAGAGTGGCAATCAACTGATGTTTGGCGTGTGCCATAATTGTAAGAGTGTCCGGCGAGCCACATGCATCGTCCGTACTATCGCTCAGTGACTCCTGATCATTGGAACTCGTAATTTCAGACGTCGAACCATTGATTGACAGTGTCTCATATTCCAGAGGAAGTGGCTGCGGCAAGGACTCGTGTTCTGAATCGGATGAAAGATCCCGTTGATCTGTTTGGGCGATGATATCTTTCTCTTGGATTTCTCCAGGGTCAGAGTCACCGTGTTTAGTGTGTTTGCCGTTCATCTTCAATTCGTTGTGTTGTACATCATGTAGAAGCGCGGAGGTCTCCTGGAAGAGGGACTCGATCTTTGGAGCGAGCTGGATGAGATGATTTATTTTCACAGGTGCATAGCCCATTGACTGATTGTAGTACGGTGCGTTCCATGTTTCAAGAAGTATTGGGCTTATTGAAGAGTCGTCATGATCGCCTTCAGCATGGATAACCGAATAAATGGCAGGGTTGGCCTCTGCCCGAGGGTACTTGTGGATAGCTGATGGCTGGAATATCGGGCTCGATGCGCATGCCATTGCAGTCGCTTCTGCGCATCTTCTTTCCTCATAGCGATCGATACGCATTGCACTAGGGGAAGGTCGATACCAAGGTGTATGTGGTTCGAAGTCTGACAAGCCATCTGAGAGTACAACGGGTAGAGATTGAGTTGCTTTGCTTAAAACAGTGCAGCAGCCCGAGCTATCAAATGTAATACTCCTGTTACCCGGTGAGGTATTGGCACTCGCATAGCCGCTATCTGTCGGGTCTTGTTTCCTTTTACCGGATTGTTGAGAGTGTACGCGACAGGGCCAAATCGATGGATTGTCCGGTCCATCTGGGTCAGAAGACATGTTGCGCGGAACGAGACAGCGCCTAGGTCTTGAACAAGGCCTTTATATAGGGCGTCGTGAACGAGGAACGTAGATAAACGACTTCAGAAAACGAACAAAATCGAGAGGCAGAAAAGGCTATGATTGGGGAATCAAGAAGATGAGGATTGAGAATTTGACTTGATTACATGGCTAGAAGGAACCGATCTTGGTCAGACAGAAAGCTCTATCGACATTGATCGAATCTTGGAAAGTTGCGACTTGAGCTTACTTGCGAGGAGGGCACTTAGAATCGCCCGTTCTGTTCGACCAGGAAGGCATCTGAGAGCGAATGAATGCGCAAGAAACAGAAAAGAAACTGGCGAGAATTGTGTGCGCACGTTGCATTTGCACAGATGTGCAAGTCTTGGCGTCGATGATGTCTGCGCCACACTCTGATTGACGCATTTCGAACCAATTGGATAGTCGTGTTGCAGAAGAGCGATCCTGTGATTGGATATCTCAACATCGCGTAAAGTCCTCATTGCACAACGCGGTACGGAGGCTGATCTGAAAAGACCTGGACAACGCTAGTAGCACCACTGCGATGGCAAAGGGTGCAAAATGTGCACAAACGCGCTATGCGGCAACCCAGCACCTAAGAGGAACTCCGGTACTTGAATGTCTCTGGACCGCGATGAATCATACGATGGTCGGGCTGGCGTACCTTTTTTGCGAGACAGCTATCCAGTCACTCTCCGAGGATGTCGTTTAGACCGTTGAACATTCAGTATCTAATCATCGAAAAGGCAGATCGCTCGATGCAAGGCCATGCTTTCAGACTGTCTGATAGTGATACCATAAACGCTCTCGCCGAGAGACTGAGGACCAAATACAGGGAGGAGACGTCAAGGACGGCCAGGTTGTTTCATCGATTGATCTTGCTCCGCAGAGTTACGGTCGAATCAGCTACATTGACTTCGGTTTGCTTCACCTAGCCATTAGTCCCATACAGAGCTGACGGATCCCAGCTTTCCCTAAGTAATATCGAGGCACGGAATCGTCCTTCGAGGGTCAATGTTGCTTTTCGAAAGCGGGACGACGACCTGACCGAAGAGTTCAACCACTCCAGCGGACCTTACTCGCCTAGCGTTCTGGTCTCTTGCTTGGATTTCTCCGCCGTCGAGGGCGCAACGGCTGGGCCTACCGCCTTACTCATTGGACTCGAACTCAACAAAATGTCCTGTTGTTGCCTCTTGGTTGGAACCATGATACTCTCCTTCGTCATCGGGCTAATTGTAGCTGTGATATTCCGGCGCCTGGACTACGCCCTGGCCACCGTCGCTGCAGTGGCTTCATGGGTAGCCTGTTTTGAAGGTCTCTTCCTCTGGACGTATAGCTGATATTTGATTGGGGAGGTGGTGGTGGTGGTGGTGGTGTATTCCATCTAGCGACCTGCCCGCAGGCATGCGCGTGAGTCCTCGGGGGGTTTCCACGCCCCCTAATTTCTCGAGACTAGTCCACTTTCGAGCGCTTGTTGATTGTTATTATTTACTTATCAAGAGACGTGTCAATGTGCAGTGGTGCGCAGAAACTCTAACAATTGTACAATCAACAAGCATTTGTTGTGTCAGTGTAGTTGTCTCGAAGATTGTGTACTGGCTCGTAAACTTGTCTAATGTATAATGTGCCCATGTCGAGCTAGCTATGTCGTACAAGCGTTATACTCGATTAATGTTGTAACAATCAACGTAGTTCTTGATCACGTATTATGTTAACAATAGAAAGAGCTCTGTAGTGTCGAAATCAAAGACTACTTGAAATTGAGTGCGTGTCTCTATGTTCTCGACGACTTGTGAAGATACTTGTAGAGACGGATGTAATTTGCATGCGTGCCCAGATATGTAATAAAGTGTGTTTTTCGCTCAAAGTCAAGCTCGACGACGTAAATATTGGCCAAACCCTTACGTTTTAAGCTCAAAAGATAGTCAGGATCGAACTCTGCAATTTAACGCAGACCTGATTGAAATTAAAGTGCGTTCAGATGGTGGAATTTCAAAAATTAGATTCAGGCGTGTGTCGGTCGGGGGAGGGTCGATTGGGGAGGTACGGTCTGTGCAAGCTGCACAATGAGGCAAAACTCCGTGTTTTGCTCTCACGTACTATTCTCATGTTCTGCAGGATTCTTAGATTCTTTTCTGAACATACTTCTGTTAAGAGAAATATCGAGCGAGTCATGTCTAGTCATTTGCGCACTTCAAGGCTATTCGATGATCTAGGTCGTCCATTAAAGCACGAGTATTCTCGCGAAGATACTTGAGAAGAATGCTGCGAGATTGAACGTACCAACTTCTTTTCTACATTTCATCCGTCTGTTATCTCCTTATGGTCATAGCATATCCTGCGTGTTCGTCTATCATAAGTCTGGCCGCGCCATGCACTTAAGCAACCTGTTCCGTATACACTATACGACTACAATGTACAAATCCCTCATCCGTAGACCTCACACAGAACGCCTCCCAGTGATACCCAACCCCACCTTCCATCTACAGCTCATTGCCCAACTTAGACGCCTGCCACCGCACCACACCTCACACATTCCATCTTCACGCCTCCTCCCACCTTCCTAGCTCTGAAACTCTCCTCTCCACACCTCCTACACCTAACCTCCACACCTCCCACCTTAGCCACACCGCCACCGCCACCCCATCCCTTCTCCTCCATCAGACTTTCCTCACTCGTCAGCGCACTAACCGTCGACATCTCTCTCTGTAGCGGCACACCCAATTGTCCTCCATCCACACTACTTCCCCCGTCTACACTCGTGCCCCTACTGTCCAAATCCCCTTCCGCCGTTGTGGTGAGATGATCCTTATAATGGTGCCCTGGCGGCAACTGTCTCGCGGCTTCGGCTTGCGATCTGTATAGCGAGTGATTCCCGAATATGTAGGTCTGGTTACCTTGCGGCATTAGTGGATCCTGCTCAATGGGGCGTTCCTGCGGGTTTTGTGCGATGGCGAGGTTCGGGCTTTCGTCGCTTTTATGGGAGCTTGAGGGTGGGGAGGTGGCGGCTAGGGAGGGGGTGGTTGTTCCAGTGAGAGGGTGACTACTGTTGTGGCGGAGTGCGTGAACGTTATTTGAGGAAGACTGGAGACTACTCCCACCCAGAGATTTGCGTGGGGAGATGCTCCGGCCGTGGGAAGCTGCGTGTTCGAAATTGCCATTCACTGAGCTGATGCTTTGCCGCCAGCTCATGATGTGGTCGGTGGAGGGGTGGTGGGTGCTGGAGAGGCTGGCAGTGCTGTTGCGCGTTGCGACGGAGGTGGAGCGGCCGAGCATCTTGCGGGAGAAGGAGGCGTCGTTGTTGCTACGGAGGCGTTTTTGGTATGCGCAGTCTTGGCGGAAGACCGAGATGTGGCCCATGTAGTCGGCGGTGACGATGATGTTGCCGCCCGGATGCACGGAGCGGGCGATGTAGGCCGGGGACTCATCGGATTTGCTGGGTGGACGGAGATCAGGGGTTGCGGGGGCCGTAGGGAGGCTGGCGTCAGAGGGTCGTTGGTCGGTTTGGCTTGCGGGTTTGGACGAGGTGTGGGATTCGGAACGGCTGATGAGGGTGACAGGTGGAGGGTTGCAGAGGTCGTACAGCGGATCTCCGGAGGCGCTGAGGAGCTGTCGAGTCTTGATCGGAGCCATGATGGCGGTCGTTACAATTGCGGAGTGGGCTTCGAATATCTCGACTGGGCGCCGGTCTCTATCAAACTCGGTCGTACTGGTAGACCAGATGTAGGCTTTTCGGTCTTCGGAGCCACAGATCACATATTTGGCATCGTCGCTGAAGGAGGCGTGGATCTGGGAGCAGGTATTTTCGTTGCCTTTAAGCTTCATTTCTAGACCTTTATCCCTAAGATTATATATTCTGACTCGAGAATCATTGCTAGTTATAAGAAGCTTAACATCGCCGTTGGGATCATTGGGTGGGTAAGTGATTGTTTCAATTCCAGTGACTTTGCTTCCTTTGGCATTTTTGCCGTGGGCGGAGCGGACATGAATCTGCGTTTGATACTTCAGGCCTTCGGTTTCGTAGAAGAGGCAAAGGCCGGTAAGGCAACCTGCGATGGCAGTTTTCCCATCTGGGGCGAAAGCGACAGCTGTGATCAGGTCAGGGACCTGAACCCAAAATGCAACGCTTTTGTCGGGAATGCTCCAGAGACGAAGCTTCGAATCCAAGGATCCTGCCAGGAAAAATCGATCATCTTTGGGGTGAAATTGTATAGAAGTGACAACATCGTTATGTTTGAAACAGCACAAGCATTCGCTTCTGCTGACATGCCACAATCTGACAGTCTTGTCCATCGAGGATGAAAGCAGGAAATTGTTCTATACGCGTCAGTACGTGCATCGGTACTTTTCTAGCATCCCCGGGCATAACCCACCTTACTCCAGCACAAGTCCAGTATACTGGCCGTGTGCCCTCCGTACTCCTGAATCGTCCTTCTCTTGAACACAGGTGCGCTCAACCGAACACTGTCTCCACCCTTTCCTGCTATATCTTCATCTTTCTCGTGCTCACGGCGGTCCTCGGCCGTTGCCAGGACTGTCCAGACTCTCACCGAAAAGTCTTGACCTCCTGTAGCGAGGTATCTTCCGTCAGTCGAAAACTCCATTGCCCACACAGCGTTCCCATCTTTTCTCGGATCGCCCGATCTAAAGCCTCCATTCTTGACCAATCGGCCCCCTGTCTGCGCAAATTCTAGCCCTGTCTTGCCTCTGAGTTCTTGCGCTAGGAAAAGCCTATCAAACTCTTTCTCTTTCTTTCCTTGGGAGCGGGTTTTAATATACTTGGGCGGTACAGGAAATCGCGGGACAAAGCCAATGGGTTGTGCAAATACATCGGCGACCATTCCTTCGGTTCTATTTTCACCCACTTCTGATTCGTCATCGTTAACCTCTACGGGAACGTCCTTCTTCTTGTTAAAGCGACCGAAAAAAGACACGCGATTCCTAGTATCAGATTAGCTCTAGCTCACGATTATCGCCCTTAGTCGCAGTCGCTACGCTTTCTAACTACAGGTGTACAACGTAGAGGCTTACTTCTTGTCTTTGGTGCCCTGTCCAGTGGGCACAATCCTGGGCCCTGCCGGGTCCGACAAGGCTCGCCCGGAGGATGTTGAAGTTCCGGGCTCATTTGTTCCTCTTGAAACCTCGGTCGTTACGGGTCGCAGTTTCTGAAGGTGGGGATTTGGCGTGTTCGACCGACTTAATATGTGCTACTCTCACGCTCTGTAAGCTGTGTCATGCTACGGCCGCCCTCAAAGTATGCTTACATGGGACAATGGGTCAATTGCGGACTGCTGGTCCTTCTTGCCCTCGGCAAGTTCGCCGTTCGACTGCACCGCAGAGATCTGGGGCACTTTGCTAAGAGGTTTCATGAACTTTGAAGGTCCTCGCGCTACCATGGGAAATTAGCGAGTGCCTCTGATCAGGTATCTCATTGCGCGGATTTCTCCACATTGAATTCATTACCTTCCGGAGTGTCGCCCGATGTCGTTCTTACATCTTTCGACCCATTGGCAAGGTAATTGGTGGGAGATGTCATCGGGCTTCCATTGCGCGCCTGAGGGTCGATTACTCTGATTCGAGGTAAAACCTCGGCCATAACGCTATGTACTCATAAATGATACGTCTCGTCTGTCATAAATTATGGTAAGCTAGGAGAGATGTCGGAAGTGAATTGTAAGCATGCAAAATCGATGTGTGAGAATAAGTGGACTGGTGAGAAGCTTCCTGGATGACGCTGGCCACAACTCTAACCAACGGTACGCTAAGGTAATACGCTATTCAGTATCTGACGCTAAGAAATGCTCCGAAAAGCCACGCAAGGCCTACCTAAGCTAAAGTACGGGGCTAGTTGTACCCCGTACGGAGTACAGGTGGTAGACACTCTAAGGTACTACTAAATACTAGCCAGTTGCGGCCCTACAGGCCATTCGCATTCATATTCAACCTCGTCTTCTTACTCGAAAGTAGAAATCAACACAAATTACTTTAGATACAGCTGGGGGTTCATTCATATTCACCAGGAGAGCCTTACAGTCGCGAAAAGGGCCAGGCTATTAATGGTACGAGGCACACAATGCAAGCGCCCTGGTGCAAGCCACGCTGATCACCCAGAAACCCCTATTAATCCACAATGGCCTTCCAACCATATCCAGATCTATTTCGATGTCCTGGATTCCTTAGCTTCTTAGTCAAACTCTGGGCAAAGAGGAAATCACGACTGACTGCTGAAATTTGTCCGACATAAACACTAGATAGTACAGAATGCAAGCAAACACTATAAGCTTCGAGCTCACCGGGCACGGACAACATAGGGTTCGTCGATAATCTCATCAAATCTAGCATCTATCACTTACACTCGGGGCAGGCACAAGAGGAGCCAGACACGCTCGAGCCTCCATTCTCCACGTCTTCATCGTTGACGCCAATCAACCACCAAGCTACGCCCGATCAATGGAAAGGACGGTCGCACACCTCGATAGTACCACTGCTTCCTGACTATCATGAGTTGTTGCCGACAGCACACTACACAGAAGCAGGAAACGTTATCGCACGCACGCCGGAAGATGACATGTCCATGTTCTTGCATCACGACCTCGATGTTACGAGACTCAACTACATACATAAAAAGTTATTTTTGGCTGGACGGCCAATGAACTACTATGCACTCCACCGGCAGAAGATGATGAAGCGCGAGGTGGTCCTCACAGAGCAGGCAGACCTACATCTCACATGGTCCGCATCGACGGTCTTCGTCAAGCCCTTTCCTCAATATCTCGGACACCACGATTTCTGGACTGCGCATCTCTGCCACCAGCAGGAGCTTCACGGGACTGCATGTGGCTTTCTCTATTCATATACGTGGCTCATATCTCACGAGAGTGATTTCGCCATCGCCCAATCATTGAACCTGATACCTCCAATGCAGTGGACGCAGTGGAGAGCTTACATCCAGGATGTTCGTAGAACTATCGACTTGAAACCGCCGGAATACATCAACTGCCGTTATCAATATGGAGAGCTTCGGCTTCGGAGACTCAATTGGTTATATCGCTTCTTCGGGCGCCCTCAAGATCGCTCGTTGATTCGCGGCTACTTCTACAACTATCGAACCTACAGCTCCTTTTTCGTGCGACGGTTCGCTTGGCTCTTCGCCGTTTTCGCATACGTGACTATCGTCCTTACAGCGATGCAGGTCGGCTTAGCCACCCAACGCCTGCAACCCAGCCAGAGCTTTCAAGATGCGTCATATGGGTTCGTGGTCTTCTCAATCGCTGCACCATTAGTCGCAGCCGTGACGGCCGCGGTGACTTTTCTCATTGCTCTTTTGTACAATCTGGCCGACACCCTCTCAACCCACCGTCACCACGAAAAGGAAATGTTCGTTCAGGGGAAGAAACAAATTCCATTGATTGGGGAAGCATAGACAGTAGATACTACATGATGATACTGCTGCGTGGCAACTGTGGTGAGGTGGCTGCTGTTGAGGTTACGAATTTCTCAACGTCAACCGCTCAGAGATAGAGATCCACCTTCAGTATTGTCGGTTGTCCCATATACGTGTACAATACATTATCGCTTTAAGAATCCCTTGCGCCTTCTTAAAGCTTTAGTCTAGGGTAGAACAAGTGGCCCTTTCGACGGAATGCCCCATCAGCTATGGGTGATCGGCCTATCACCATTCCGTCAATCTATCTTCTTAGTGCCTTCGAAAGGGCGCAAGGCCTGATAGGTTTTCTCTACTTATCATAATTATTCTAAGACAGTATGTTCGTGATGGTAGGAAGTACTACCTTAGTACCTTCCATCAATATTTACACAGCGCTATTCCCGTTCCAGGGTGATCTATTTATAGTTGTTGCAGCCTGCTCGGCGCGCTCGTGCATGTTCAGAAAGAGCTCTTCCACGCTGTACGGTAACATATGGAAGTACTACAAGCGACTCCTTCCACTCATATGCCTCCATCTTGTAGGAGTCATTGGCGCTCTCAATCGTGTATGATATAGCGTCCATGAGCCGTGATAACTCCTCAAATGTCGCAAGGCTACCTCACCGGCATCTGCACCAAAGAGACTGTCAAACGCACAGGACTTAACGTGTGGGCTACAGGTTGTGGTGATATTTGGCCCCGATGTGGAGTAGGCAACTTTTCTGCAAGCTCAGGCAGCTTCATTGACGAGCTTTGAAGTATTATCGCCGTTCAAGGGCTTGGATCTCATCCATACTACACATGGGTAGCCAAAACGACACTTGCCGAGCAGGTGAAGCCTACAAAAAGCCACCGATGGAGCGTTGTCCGACGCCGCCCGAAGAACACTCAAGCTGGCGAAATAGGGGACGTAGGATCAACACCATCCGTTACCACGAAAGTTATGTGGCTTCGAGACTTCTTACCAGATCTAATACCCAGTGCTCGGATTGCGACATACAGTTACGAGTCTGATTGGCGAAGAACGATTATTAAAACTACCCTACGGAAATGTGGAGAGCAACTGCTCAATGTTCTTCGTCAGCAGCGGTCGAGTCAAAAGGTCAGTGAAGTTGGCCCGCCCTTCTTCACGTACATCTAAAATCGTCACAGGAGCGCCAAAGATCATTGATATTCATTGGGCATAGTCTTGGAGGACTGGTCATCAAACAGGTCCGCATAGTTCAGGCCCCTGGTTCGAAATGTTCCTAGTAACCTGTCCACAGGCGCTATTGCTGGCCGACCATGGCCATGAATTTAAAGATATTCGACAGTCCACAGCAGGAATAATCTTCCTTGGAGCACCACATCAGGGGAGCGACGCTGTGGTGTATGGTGTTTGGCTTGCTGAAGCAATGCGACATGACAAGACCTTGCTTGAGTGTCTAAAGAAAAATAGCCCTGATCTATATGACATTGCGAGGGATTTTGAGACCAGCCACGGTGATACTGATGTAATATGCTTTTATGAAAGTAAAGACGCGTCGTACGGACCCTGGCGGACTCAGGTCTGCTAAATATCCCGTTTCCACACTACACGAATTGCGAAAGCTTATAATATACACAGTTCGCTGATTATCAGTCAGCTGCTTTACTTGGGAAAAGGGCCATCTCCCTTAATTCAGATCACTCGGGACTAAACAAGTTTGACGGCCTCGAAGACGAGAATTTCCTCATGGTGCTGCCAGAGATTCAAAGAATGGTCCAGGCGGCGCCTCAAAAGGTCGAGAAACGGTATCGAGGTACGGTTCGCCCCCTGATTCCAAGCCACGGTGCAATTGTGAAAGCTCTGATTCGTTACAAGCACAAGTCGCAATAACCGAAAATCGCTCCTTCCATGTAGATTTCAGTCTCAAAGGCATCCCTGTGATTGAAAGATTTGTGGGTCGGGACAAAGAGATGGCACAAATAGCTAAAGTCTTACTTCCTAGCTTGACGAGTCAGATGCGTCGCAAAGTGTTCATCATCCATGGCCTTGGTGAAATAAGGAAAACCCAGCTTTCCGTCGAATATGCTCGAAATTATCACGAGAATTACAGTGCGATCCTCTGAATCGACGGCTCAACCGAAGAAAGAGTAAGACAAAGCATTGCTGATCTAGCCAGCCAATTGCCACAGCATCAGCTTTCTGAGAAGAGCCGAAAACACCTGCAGAATAAGAGCTCAAATGTCGATAAAATTGTCGAAGGCGTGCTCAATTGATTATCACGACCGTCCAATAACCAGTAATAACTAGTATTTGACAATGTAGACCGAGAATATACAGTGCCGTCTAAAGCTCCCAAAGCCTTTAATATCAAAGACTATTTTCCCACAGCAGAGCAAGAATCTATCCTTATCACTTCTCGACTTGCCAGTCTTTGAAAGCTGGGTGCGGAGGACATAAAGTTACGGCCCGTCGATAAACTCCAAGGAAAAAGCATCCTGGAAAATAGCACTGGGCGAGCGAAAGAAGATAAGTGCTATCAGAGGCTAGTTCGATACCTCTGTTTGACCCTGGGGTCTATTAGGTTCTTTAGAGCTAGTTGCTCTACTTCAAGGTCTCCCTTTGGCACTCAATCAGGCTGGATCATACATGCGAAAAACAGACACCACTGCGACCGAGTACATCGAATTGTACGAACAAGAATAAAGTAGATTGATGACTGAACAGCAATCCTTCGCATTGCGAGAAAATACAAATCGCAGCATTCTAACCACGTGGAGCCTGTCTTTCGTCTCCCTGCGTTTTCGAAGCGACGCTGCACCCAATTCCTTAATGCTATGCTCGTTCCTCGAAGGGCAAGATCTTTGGTACGAGCTCTTCAAGCCAATACTCAATCCCCTCCTCGTCGACGAGGTGCCTCCCTGGTTGGTCGACTGTATAGGCGATAAGATTTACTTCAATAAGTGCGTGGGACTGCTACTTGAATACTCCTTCATTGACGCAAAATCCAAGACCTCATCCTTTTCCATTCACTCTGTGCTACATAGTTGGTGCTTCCATCAAAGTGAAGCAGTGATGACTTCTATGGGCCGGCTGACCGTAATGGTCGTTACATCCGCTGCTCAGCGAAAGACTTATCTTAGTACCTTTCTCGCGGACCGACGTCTCCTACCACATTGTGATCGTGTCTGCCCAACCTCACAGTGGCTCTTACAAGACGTCGTCCAGAATGAGGAAGACCTCGGCTTCCTCAGCGCCGTATGTGTTTCGCTTGTGAGGTTGTACGAACAACAAAACAGAGCCGAAGATGCCGAAAAGATATGTATGCTGGTGTTGCCCGTATTTGAAAAACTTCGAGGTCCTGATCATAAATGCCTGCCTGGTTTGGCCAAACTTTCCGACGACGTTTTAGGTACGATGTACCTAGGGCAAGGCAAGACCAAAGAAGCCGAAGAAGTATTTTTGCGAGAACTGGTAGAACAGCAGAAATACCAAGGTCTCAACTACGCAATGGCGCATGGTCCGTTGCCCATGTTAGCAATGTTGTACTCAAAGCAAGGTAGGATGAAGAAGCCGAGAATATGTATCTGCGGTCGTTGGGAGCAAGAGAAAAAATCTTGGGTTTTGAGGACTCGTCGACGCTTGACGTGGTCCACAGTCTAGGAACTTTCTACACGAGTCAGGGGAGGACGAAAGAGGCCGAAGATATGTTCTTGCGGGTATTGATTGGACTCGAGAAGGCCCCAAGTCCCGACCCTGGATGGCTCCTGCGTGTTATATCTCATCTAGGATTTCTATACTCGAAAGATCCCTGCAAGATGAAAGAGGCTAAAGAGATGTATCTGGAAGCTTTGTCGGGTTATAAAAGGATCCACGACTCTGAGCATATAGATGCTATAAAGACGGAGCGTAGTTTGGGCAATCTATACTCGCGAACCCCTGCAAGACGAAAGAGGCTGAAGAGATGTACCTGGGAGCCTTGGCGGGTTTTCAAAAGATTCACGGCCCTCAGCATGTAGACGTCGCAATAACGAAGCTTTGTCTGGGTGCTTTATACTCCGAAAATCCATGCAAGATCAAAGAGGCTGAAGAGATGTATCTGGAAGCTTTGGCGGCTTACAAAAAGATTTACAGCCTTAAGCACAAAGATGTCATCTATACAAAATTTAGCTTAGGCATTCTATACTCAAAAGATTTATGTAAGACAAAAGAGACCGAAGAGATGTTTTTGGGAGCTTTGGCGGGTTACGAAAAGATTTACGGCTCTGAGGATATAAAAGTCATACAGATAAGGTATGCTTTGGGCATTCTATACTTGAAAGACCCTTGCAAGATGAAAGAAGCTGAAGACATGCTTTTAAGGGCATTGGATGGGTTTCAAAAAATACATGGTTTGGAACACAACCTTGTTGTGGAAACGGAAAACGCATTGGCAGTTTTATCACAATCACGGCAGATGGAAAGAAGCAGAAGGCATGTACCTCTCAGCGTTGGACGAGTCTCTGCGCTGTTCTGCGCATGAGGAAGCCTTTGCTATAAGAAATCATTTGGGATGGCTCTTCAATCAACAATCCATGATCGAAAAGGCAATACAGCAGTTTGAGCTTGCCTTAGAAGGCTATACGAACTTGTGGGGCCCAGACCATGAAGAGATCATCTATACATTGGAATATTTGAAAATTTGCCGACAGCAACTGGAAGCGGAAAAGGAGATGTCGAATCCCGTACCCGAGGATCGCAACAGCGTATCGGAGTCGCGCAGGCTATCTGCTCCCTGAATACACTGCTATTCTACTCAGCCAAGGGCCGAAGGAGGAAAGCATCCAACAGTGCCTTGCAGCTGTCCGAACGAAGATTCTATAGTGCTTGAGCTCCAGTCAAGACGTCTGCACGGTTGCAAGCATCTAAGAAATGCACATATATGGACGGACTTTTCCTCGCCCCAAGTCTATATTCCAGGAGCCTTTTAGTCTTTACATACTACCCTATCTGCTGTTGCAGCCTCACAGCCTTCGTTGTCCTCTCGCGTAGTGGAACCTTCCGATTCTCTCCAGCTCCATATCCGATTCCGAGAGACTTGTAGTCTCAGCACTCGCTTCTTGTTGCGATCCTAGCTTCTCTCCTTGTCGAGCTCCTCAGCCTACCGGAGACCAAGATCCACGGAATTTTCATGGCAGCGGACTAGAAGCTGAGCACGATGTGTCCTTCTAGAAGCGCAATGTCTCTTGATAATGGCTCGTTGCTATTGAACATCTCCGCTTGTCGGATGAGTTTCTGGTGAAGTAACGATAATTCCTGAATGAGGATGGTCCGATTGTCTGAAGACGAGGGCATGGTGGAATGCAGACAAGATCGTAGAATTCCGCTTCAGAATCAAGCGTCCTCACTCATGATGTAACTGAGCACCATATCATTCTTTTCAGAGCTGCTCTTCCCACCAAGCTTCCTTCCTCTGGCGAAGTGTCTTGAAGATACTAAGAGTTTGTATGCTATACGTAAGTCACGTATCGCGGCCTGTTGCGCCGCAGCAAGGCCCTCATGTCCACTCGACATGTTGTATCTCGCTGTCAATATCTAAACATGGGATGAAGAACAGGGCGATACCGCGCAGACGGGCTTCGGGAATGAACATATCTGATGCGAGGCCCTATTCCTCCGAACCCATTCCGGCTTATTGCAAGATTCTCATCTAAAACGCAACCACCGACAACCCTCTCCGCTTGCCTCCATCCAGCAGCTTCCATCAAAAAAGTACCGCTTCGCATAACCCACCAGGTCATTCCTACATGCACCCTCCCACCACCCCAGTCTCCAACCTCAACGCCAACCCAAACCCATACCACACCGTCGCCCCCACCGTCACAAGATTCAGATGAATGCTCATAGCATGCACCCTCTTGAACGCCCTATTCCTCTTTTCCATCTCCGTACTGACTTCTCCACCGTCACACCTCTTCCCATCTCGCGTCTCTACAACGCCCCATTCCTAGTCAGCGTTCGATTCCTCAATCTTCCCTACAGAGGGGAGCGTTACCCTGATGAACCCTCTGCACCATCGCCTCTTGCGTCCTCGGTCCGTAGACGAGCAGGTTCGGCAATGCTGTCGCTGCGCCTATTGCTAGTGGCAGTAGATCACGAGGGGATACCGCTAGGGATATGGCACCGTATGGAGGGTGGGTGGCGGCTGTTAAGAGCAAGAGGGCGGTTTGCAGGCGGAAGTAGGTGGGGAAGACATGTTTCTGGAGGGTGGTGAAGGCGGATTTGGGGAGGGCGCGGTAGGAAAGGCTGGTCATGATGAAGGTCTGGAAGGGGTGGTTAGGAGGGGCTGAAGAGTGGGGGTGGGAAGGAAGGGGAGGGGAGAAGGTACTTGGTAGAGCTGGGTGCCGAGGAGGGTGCTGTAGAGGAGTAGGTGGTAGGGTGGGAGGGATGTTAAGGGGCTGAGGGTGGTGAGGGCGATGGCGAGGGGGGACATGTTCGACGAGAAGGAAGTTGATTCAGGGGGTTTTGGGGATAGGTTGAAGTGGAAAAGAGAGTTTTTTTGGGATATGCATATGTAGAATAGTGTTACCTAAAATCCTGCTTACTGTCGGCATTGCAGGATGGCCGTAGCATTTACATCATTTTCGATCGATAGTCTCGACACAACACCCATAAAGCCAATGGAGAGGAGTGATGCAAAGCCTCATATTGAGAACATCTTCGTTGAAGCTAGCAAAATGCCGGAGGGTAGCATTATCTCCAACGAGCTGAGCGGTCAGCGCAGGCTTCAGCAGAAGATGTTGATATAGGAAGGTGGGAAAGCTCTTGATCGAGCTCTAATATTGATCCTACCTTTTGAGACGGAAGGATAAGCTTCTCATTTTATTTGAAGAGTATTCCAAAAATTGCTCTCATACCTTTCGGAAAGCCAGCTTTCGAGCAGAAACACAGGATCAATCTTCCCACAACGTCACAGCTAAAAGACGTGCCGGTCTTTCACTCACGTTGTCGATCCTTAATTGAAACCAACCTCATTCGCCTTCGGAAGCCTGTAATATTGGTCAGGTAGAGTGGCAGCAATGTAGCATTGAGAATTATCTAAAGTCTTCAAAGTCTCGACGAATCTGGCCAACGCAGAAGTCATCGTTCTTCGTGTATATGTCAACGCATGAACAAGGTAGGGCCTGAGGCATAGGAACATGGCCGCAAGTGCTTCGTCTTTCCAAATGTCATGCTCGGAAAAGCGAGCCAAGGGTCCACGAGAGGACTACGCTGAATCTTCCTGCGTAGAGCCGATGGCATCGTGATCGAGCTGTCCATGAAGTTCTTGACTTGATCTCGCCATCGAGCCCCTCAATATCTCGAGGATGAGCGCGACCTAAGCGATCCGGACCTCGAGAGCCAAACCTCACCGTTGTTTAGTGTCATCTCGGCCAACAAATTCTTTAGTGCGGGAGGAGATCGAAGTGTTGATTCAAGACTCAGAGCGCAGAATTGTAGCCGAGACACCAGTAAACGCTCCGTATGTTCTTCTCATCGTAATCTGATTCAAGACCCGCCCCGTATTGCGCCTTTATCGCTGGACGCACGAACCTGTTAAACGTTCCCATCATAGTATTGGAGCCTGGGGATTCCTGAGAAGAAAAACATGCATATCAGGGTTTCAATCCAGAGGACCAGATATTGCGACGTAGCGAAATCAAAATATAGGAAGCATTCGGTGGGGGATGGTTTGCAGATCTGCAAGACATCCCATGGATGGAGTGAGGACAGGCTTACTGTAGGTCGCGCTCAACGCATATATGACCTCTTGTTCGTAAGTATCCCTTGAACGCTCTGGATCGCTTGTGAATGGGCATGTGCGACAAGCCACAACACAGATTGTGCAATCGTAACCGAATTATTGCAAGAGCTATGATACGCGGTGGTATGATGCACTTCTTAGGAGCTCTTCGATTTGAATGCGTTGTTTATGCCTCCTCAGACCCTTCTGTTGGGTGTTCAACCGAATGAGATAATGCTTTGACGATTTGACTTTCCGAATATGGGCTTCCATTGGTCGAAAGTCGTCAAAACGTTCTTTGGAGGAGTGCTAAGAGACTGTAAACCAATATTTGCTGCATTGCATGGGATTTTTTGTTCGCGACGTCCAGTCTGCCATCCGATAAGACATGTTGGGATATATGACGCTTGGATTGTCAAGAAACCATTATCTTTGATACTCTGTATGCCCGTCGTTTATGACAGGAAGAGACCTAGAAGCTACCAAAAACAAGTTTTGTCGTCAGATACCTAAGACTCCATAGCGAATCGAAGAAATGCAATGACCACCATGGACTTTTTCTGATGTCTCAAGCTCATGCATTGATCGCCTTACCAGATCGAATAAGCAAGACTATGCAGACTAAACTACTTGCCCACCAAAACAAAGATCGAATGTAACTTGCGCCCAGGGTTGTGCCATATGCATATGCTCCGGTATATAGAGTTCTTGAAACCTGCAATCCCGGCGAAGTTGATTGTTCCACTTGGCAGACCAGCATGCAGGGCGAAGAGCTATAGAAAATCAATTAGGCTGCGATGTGCAGATGAGGTGGTGAACAAAGCGTACCATAGTCCCGATGAAGAACGGCAGATGCTCCATCGCGTTCGCATGACATGCTTCCAGCCGCTTCAGAACATCTAACGTCTCTTGGCTGAGTCTGCCATTCTGGACCTCGGTAGCACCATATTTGCTGAGATCTTCGCGAGGAGCAATGTTCCGGTCTATCTTGAGGTAGTTCTTGATCGGCCTGGCGCTGAACACCAAGGATGCAAGGAGGAAGTTTGTAATGATGAAGCCAGCGGCGTAGTTTGAAGTTCCAATAGACATGATGCAGCTCGGTCCTCCGATCTGATCTGTACAATTGCTTGTGTGTTAAGCGCGCAACGTTTGCAAAGCCAACAGGTGGGCTACCTTCTGAATCCAGTCGAAATCGTGTCAAACGGAGTTCAAGAGCGGCCTTTCCTCTACGTTGCAAAAAGCTTGTTGGTTGCAGATCTAGAAGTAATAGGGGTGTGTGCATGCAATGATTGTCAATGGAAGTTGTATAAGTAAGTGACTAGTGTATTTATCTGGACGTGTAAGGCGCTAACCCGATCAGGAAGGAGTGCCGCAGCCCTAACCTACGAGAGCAACAACATGTATATTTGTTGCTTCGAGAAGAACAGCGAACAATACTGAGGAATGACCTACATGAAGACCAACTCTAACACCAAAGGCTGTTTGAGATGTAGAGACGAAGTAAGATGGGATTACCTAGAGAGGTCCCATTGGATCCGTGCTCTACCTCCAAGCTAAGGTATGTAGCTATGACGTCTGTCATCCCGGGACTATTGTGACGTCGTAAGAGCTATGATTTTGAATCTCCACACGTCGGAGCTCTTGCATAATTTGGAAAGCGGAGCTGCCATAACGGTTTTCCTCGCGCTCATAGTATTATTAGGGAGGTTGCGCAGCTTTATTCAATACGATTATTCAATTGGTTTGCGGGGGCTAGTGGGGTCTAGCGGGTAATATGGATCGCAATCTAGTGATTATCGTATTTGATCGATTTTCGTTCCCTCTCATCAATAATGTGCATCCCCAATCTCTTCCACCCTACCTAGCATGCCTCAATTGACTCAATTGACTTAATTGATCGACGACGATTAAGACATATGTACAGCTATCGTTTTTGCCCTTGTTATTGTCGTTATTTTGAGTCAATATCTCGTCGACAATTCTCGACATTTATACAATAAATCAATAAAGTATAAAAGATCTAAATTCGATTTAAATCGAATTTTCTTTAAACGTCTTTGTTGTATAATATAATTTAATAAGAAGAAAATTCGATTGCTTGTTAATTACTTTGTTATCGATATTATCAAGTAAAGCAATTGTATTAAATTATTCTTCGAACTTGCTCTTTGTTGTCTTCTATATAAATTATTCTATTCTTGTTAGCTATTTAAATTGATAGAACGATTTAATTGTTTCTTCTTTTATCTCTCTTGCGTTCTTAACAATCTTTTTAAACATTTCGAAATTTGATACAACAATATACTTCAATAACATTTAACGCTTATCTATATACGCATTAAAAGATATATTAAAGCAATAAAAAAAGTAGAAAAGATTAAAGACAAGAGCACTATATAAGAATTTATTAATAAAATTTTCTAGAAGTTTTGCAAATCAAATATAAAACAAAAATTCTATTATTCTAGTTACAAAAAATTACACAAAATAATTTAACTAATTATTACTTGTTCGAACAATTTAATAGAATCTATTTACAATTTTTATAAAAACAAGATAAATAACGTTGCGATATTACAAAAGTCTAAATTGCAAAATCGATTAAAAATTCTTCTTAAAAATCGAAGAAAACTTCAATTGTATAACAATAAAGTCTATATTTATTAATTGTATATTATATTTCTTTATTTAGATTATATAAACAAAAGATAAATCTTTTTTAATAAACAAATATTCGAAACTTGTATTGTTCTCGAAAACTTCTTTAATTTAACTTAAAATTTGTAAATATTTAATACTTTTAAAATGCAAATAAAAGTTGAATTATAGTCGATCAAAAATCTCTATTTAGCAACAATTCTTTTAATTAATTATTATATATGTTTACGAGACAATTAAATAGAATCTTGTTTTGCAATGCAACTTTTTAGTCTTTTAAAATATTTGCAAGTCGATAGAATTTTTAACAATTTTAAAAGCTTTATATTATAAAATTACTAAATTTTTCTTCTTGTATTTATATATATATCTAGCTTCGATAAAGTTTTCTAGTGCTAATCTTTAATACTTGTTGCTCTAAATCTTGTTGTTGTTGTTTAATTGTTAAAATATAAAGAAGAATCTTAAATTAAACTTCTAAAGACAATTTTTGTTTTCTTTTTTTTGTTATTTCTTATTATTATCGCATTAAATTGTCGCAATAATATAATTATCTATATATCTTTAATAATTAGAAATTCTCTATTAATTTAACAAAGAGTTGTAATTATAAATAATATTGTTAATATAAATACTTTTCGATCTAGATTTTATTTGTTTGCTTTAAGAATTTTTTAGAAATATTATTAACGCAAATGCAATTAAATATTAAATTATTGTTTTCTTTGTTCAAAGATAAAATTTTAAGTTGTTGATAAAATAAGTGTAGTTTACACTTGTTTATATTGCAACTTGCGCATTATATTTTTTTAATATATATTTAATACTCTTAAAAGAGACAATATTGTATACGAAAGTCTAATAACTAATTTTTTTTTCTTAAATAAAGTTTGCGAAGCTTTAAAAAAAATTGCGATAATAGTGTCTCTTGCTCTAAATTATAGATATTTTCGTAAAAATATCTTTTTTTTGCATCTAATATTACAATTTACTTTCTTAAATTTAAAATATTTGTTATTCTTTTTTTTTATTTCTCTTATTGTTTGTCACAATCTTCTTGTTAGTTGTATTACTTGTCTCGATCTTTTTGTTATTTATATTATCTATTGCAAATTTCTTTTTTCTTATATTACTTGTTACAAATTTCTCTTTATTACTTTTATATAATTTTTTTAACTGCTTTATATTTTCGTTAAGTTTAATCAAATTTTTAAACAAATTATTTTATTAAAAATAAATATATTTTTTATAATATTTATGCAACAATCTCTTAAAATAATTTTCAAGTTTTAAGACTTTTGCAATATACTTTATCAAATATTTCTTAAATATACTCTTTATCTTTTTTAGCAAAAATTCTTATTTCGATAAATCTTTTGTTAATAACGTTCGATTTTTGAAGTAATCGATTAATATGTTTTGCAAAATATTTAAGTCTTTGTTATCTATTATATTAATATATATTTGTTTAAACTTTTTCGAGATTTTTCTAAAACTTCGAGATTATCTTGCAATTTTGCTTTCTTAAGATTTTATAAACTTTAGCAATATAAATTTATTTAATAAAGATTTAAAAAATATAAATAAATAATTGTTATTATCTTTAATCAAGATTTGTACTCTTGTATATTAATTATTATTTATATCTTCTTTGTAGTCTAAATCTTCTATTATTGTTACATTGTTATTAGATAAAGAGCTTGTTTCTATTACAAGTTTCGATTCTTTTGTATTCTTCTTTGCGTTAAAGAATATATTAGAGCTATTATTTTTAAAATTGTTTTAATTTTCGAAACTCTTCTTACTACTAACAAAGACAACAAAAGAGAAAAAAAAGACTTTATAATTCAATTTATTCTTTAGTTGTTAACTAAGTTTATTTTTTATTTTTTCGTATTTTGTATTTTCTTTTATCTTTTTTATCTTCTAGTATATTGCGAACGTAGATATTTATTTATCAATAACTTAAATTTAATTGTCGTCTCGTACTATATAATTAAATTTGTATAAAGTTTTAATATTTGCTTTTCTTTTACTTATTAAGTACTTTATTTGTTTACTAATATTAATATATTTACAATCTATTGTTGTCTCGAATCTTTTTCTAATTTTATTTCAAAAATATTATATAGTCTCGATATCGTATTTCGCAAATCTAGCTATGCACATATTAGCAAAAATAATATTGTTTTTCTCTATAAGTTGTTAATTATAATTGAGCTTTTAATTTAGTTATCAATTTTTCTTTTGCTTGTAAAAGATAAAAGAAATAAAGATTTTTAACAATAAAGAAGCACTAAAAGTGTTAAAAGCACAATATCGATTAACAATATTTTAAATATAAAGGTCGAAATTAATATTGCTATCTATATCTAACTTAATATTCTTTTTTTTTAATTTCTATATAATTGTTCTTTGATATTTTTTATCAACTTATCTTCTTCTCTTTCTTGACAATTGTTAAAATAGCTCTAATTTGAATTAAATTGTTTTTTTTGTTTACGAGACAATTGTTGTGTGTTCTTCGAAAATTACAAGATCTACAAAGATAACAATAATTGCAAGAATCTACAAAGATAACAATAATTGCAAGAATCGCAAAGATAACAATAATTGCAAAGACTTCAATTGTCGCGAAGAAGTACTTAAATTAAGAATGTAAAGATAACTTTTAAATACATCTTTAGACATAACAACGACAACGACGACAACAACAATAGAGAAAATAATTATAATCTTTATAAGCTACGCCTAGACGAGTAATTGAAGCAATTGAATAAGATAATAGGTCAATTGAATAGGTATTCAATAATTGAATATTAATTTAATTGGGACTGTCAAGTCGCTAGATCTGCTTGCCCTTTTGGGATCACGCTAACTAAATCGGGCAATGTTCAATTGAATAATCGTATTGAATAGAGCTGCGCAACCTGTCTATTAGGAAATATACTAACTCTGTACATCAAACAAAATGACGGAGATCAAGAAGGTAGAGTATCTTGAATCCGAACCACCGTAGCGGACTAAATGAACTGATGATCGGGTTACTCAGCTGGCGATGATCGGCTGTGGGAGCATGGGCGGAGGGATGGCCCTGCTTTTTGCTGAAAAAGGCGTCACTGTTCTCCTTGAAGACCCCAGCGAAGATTCCGTAAACCAGGTCCTCGAGACGGCCAAGAAGGATGGCCTTCAGGACAAATTGGAGAAGCATCAGGGCTATGAAGAGTTATGCAAGAATCTTGATTCGCCAAAAGTCTTCATTTTCTCATTACCCCATGGCACTGTTGGTGATAGCGTGGTCGATGGCTTGCATTCGTACTTGGAGAAGGGAGACGTCATTATTGATGCCAGTAACGAGCATTGGGAGAATACTCAGCGGCGGCAAGGAAAGCTTGTCACCATGGGAGTATTCTATGTAGGTAAGATCTCGGTCGTCATATCTTTGGTTCTCGGTTCTAAAAGACTTTGAATTCACCATCCTCGTAGGCATGGGTGTTTCGGGCGGATATCAAGCCGCTCGAAGAGGACCATCTATGTGTCCTGGTGGCGAAGAGGCTGCTTTGGATCTAGTACTACCACTCCTGGAGAAAGTAGCAGCCAAAGATGCTCGAGGGAAAGCTTGTGTAGGTAGAGCTGGGATGGGTGGCTCGGGTCACTATGTCAAGATGATTCACAACGGCATTGAGCATGGTATGATGAGCGCACTGGCAGAAGCGTGGCAGATCATGAGTCTATGCCTCGGTATGAGCTACGATGAGATCGGCGATGAGCTTGCTCGTTGGAACGAGTCGCGTGAAATGGCAAGTACTACGTCGTGATTGAAAGAAGGGGTGTATGCATGATCTAATGTACTGCTAGAAAAGCACCTTCCTTGTGGACATCGGATCTCAAATCTGCAAACAGCGAGACTCCAGTGGGAAACATGTTTTGTCGTACGTCGAGGATAAGGTCGTCCAAGACGTCGATGGTTCCGAAGGAACTGGTATCTGGTCCCAGATTGAGGCGGTCAGACTCCATGTCCCTGCTCCAACTCTCACCACAGCCCGTAAGTCTTGATCCTTACCAATCTATCAATTGTCAAAACATCTTAAATTTTGCCAATGACAGACTACATCCGCATCGCTTCCGCCTTCCGTCGGGACCGTAAACAGATCAAAGCAACATTTGACGGCCACTTTGCCCTCTCGAAATGGACCGGCTCTGCTGACGAGAAGAAAACCTTGCTCGAAGACCTGTGCAAAGCCGTCTATGTCACATTTTTGTGCTCTTTCGTCCAAGGGATCAACATCATCGATCAAGCTGATCAAGAAAATAGATGGATGATCAACTTCCCTGACGTCGTCCAGATCTGGCGCAATGGCTGTATTATCCGCGCGGACCATATCGCGGACATGCTCGAAGAGATCTTCTCGCAAAAAGGTGACGTTGACAAGGACCTTCTGCACCATCATAAAATCACCCAGGAGATTACGGAGAATTACCAATCGCTCAAGAAGGTTGTCGCCATGGGCGTTGAGACGAACTCCATTATGCCGAGCATAAGCGCCACACTCGAGTTTCTCAAATTCTCCACCAACACCATCCTCCCCACACAGTTCTACGAAGCGCAATTGGACTACTTCGGCAAACACATGTTCGACTTCAAGTCCGAGCCTGCTGGCGAACCGGCGACAGGCAAACACCATTTTGAGTGGAAGCTCGCGTAGGTAGATAAGAACGTGCTGTGATTCCTGGAATGTCGCATCATGTCATCCTCTTACTACATCTATCCTCGTAGAGGACAAGGGAAAGGAGCAGAAAAGCGAGAGCGATTCTGACTTATATAGCTCACGCCTCTAGTGGTTGCTCTACATATTGACAAAGCGTCCATACTCAACCATACACACCACATCAAGCCAAACCCTAGATCTCTATCATGCGCTCCTGTTGTTTCCTCAGTGGCACAAGAAGCTCTGGAGCAGAAAAGCAAGCCCGACTTTGAGATACACATATATACCTTCCAACCCACTTTCTCCATCCCACATAACCAAGAAGAAAGCAACCCGGTCAACCCACAGGCCCAATTTCGTAACCCCCTTAATCCCATCCACCACCCGTTCACCCTCTAACATCATTATCCCTCCTACCCTTCCCATCTCTCGATACCCCATCGCTACTGTCAAGCACACAATCCATAACTATCCCTTTCCTGCGCCTCTCTCCCTCACCCTCTCTCCCCCCTCCGAAGAGAAATCAAAGAGCCGCCGCCGAGCCCACCCTCGCCCTCAGCCAAGCCCCCGTGCCATATCCCTACATAGCGATTCCTACAAGTGATCAACGCAAAGAAACAAAGAATTACTCCGTCATACAAAGTTTGTTACGATAACAATACGCTGTTTCAGACACAGTACGCTGTTACAATCACAAAGAGATTACACACGACAATAAGATAGGATACATAGACGACAGTGGTATTATTTAATAATAATGGGCAACAACATTAGGATGTCGAGTCGCAACGAATAAGGGAATGACGAGAGTAAGATCAAGATACAAATGTGTTCGAGAAAGTATCGTGCAAAGCTAGTTTCTTGGCCGCAATTGAGAAGGCGCCAAGATTTTGATAACCCCACCACACAAATAATGGGTTTTCGCGCAATTCGATTAAAACCTCTTTTACCTATTTAATTGATCTGCAATTGTAAAGCCTTTAGTATAGTATTATAGGCAATATACTTATCTATCTCTATCTTGTCGTCGATGGTCCCTCTAGCCCTCCTGACCCCTCCTTGTCGTCGTCGCTATAGGCAAGTTTGTCAAAACGAAGAAACTCTTTAAGAAAATCGTCGTTGTCGTCTCTAATAACTTTTTGTTGTTTGCAAAGTCTAAAGCTACTAAGTTGAAGCTCAAAATAAAAAACAAGTCGATGACAAGTTTCTTTGCTAGGCTCGCAAAGGAACTCGCGAACAAGACTCTCTTATCTATTGTTGTATTCTTCGATTTTAATGTAGACTCTACTATCAATAACAATAAATTCTTCAATAGTAATACAAATAGCAAGACGTCTATCAATACAATAATTGTAACAAAAATCTCTTTAAATAAGAAAGATAAATTTATTATTAATAAAATTGCACATCGGCAATTCGGGGAACCGGCCCCCCAATTTCAAGATGCTAAGATGGCCCGGGGGGCGACGGGAAGCTTGCATTTGGGGGGCCAAAAAAGGCTTGGCAAAAAGTATAATTTTGATGTTCGAGATGCGCACGGACTCCCGCAGCACTTCAGTTAGATCTTCGCTTGCCACTCGCCCACACCATAGTAATTTGTATGGCAGAATCGAACGATTCGTGAGATTTCTACGCGGGGGTGGTATGCAGGCAGAAGCATCTCCTACAATTGCGCAATTGATTGCGCGTGATTGACTGCGCGTGGTTGATTGCGCGTGGTTGATTGCGCGTGGTAGGTAGTGCCCGCAGATTGCGCCCGACGGGCCTTGGCGACACGAGTGATGTCCGGGTGACGCTTGGCGTACCCCCCAAATTTCTGGTAATGCCCGGGGCCAGCCCGGGGCCAACTGGACCCGCTAATGTAGCTCCAGGGCTAAGACATCGGCACAACGGCCCCGGGAGCCCCGGGCCGCTAATAGGGCCCCTAGAGGGTTACCCCGAATTGTCGATGCAAGTTGTTGCAAACGTTGTTTGTCAAACAAGAGATTCAAAACTATATAAGAAGAGAAGCAAATTAGAAAAAAAAAGAATAAGTTGCTTGCTCTAAAGAATTACATATTAGTCTATATTGTTATCTTTAATAATAATATTTAATTAGCTTAGAACGCTAGAAGTCTGCGAAAATCGATATTATACTATTTTATTATACGAGAAGAGACAAGAGAGAAGATCTTATTAACAATAACGCTCACGATTTATTTTAATTATCAAAGTCAAATAGACGTAATCGACGTAACGTCGACAAGTAATTAAAACATATTTAGTGTGTCTTAACGCGAATTAATATAAATTGCAACAAACATAAAAACGAAAGTAATAAATATTAGAGAACTCTATAAGTCTAAGAAGAGAAACGTGTTCGAAATAATTTCGATAACAACGTTGACAAAATAATGTTTTCTAATCGAGAAATTGACGCGACGTCTTAGCAAAATTCTCGCGAAAAACAAGCGAATCGACTTAATCTTAATATTAAAGAAATTAAAGAAAACAATTAATTAAATAAAAAGAATTGAAGAGATAAAGAAAGACATGCAAATAGCAAACACATAAGCGACAATAACAAAAAACATATTATTAATAAAGCAAATAAGTAATTGAGAGAACATCGAATAGATACTCTTAGTACAACAATTAATTAAAAAGATAAAGCTAATAGCATAAATTAAAAAAGAACAAGAGATAAAAAGAGTTTACAAAATAAGTATTGCAAAGATAGTAATATTAATGTGTGATTTCAACATTGTCGAAATACTAATAGCGCAAAAGAATATACAAAGAATAAGACGCTTTAAAAGAATAATCGTCTTTTGAGTAAATAACAAGAGTAACAAGACAATATTAAAATCGAACGATTTTTAAATCAAAGAGATATTAACAACGACAATTATATATTAAGAGCGCGCAAGAGTAATAATGCATAATATTAAAATTAAGAGTATATCGAAAAATATAAAGAAGAAGAAAGCAAAAATAATAATAAAATTATGCAAGATAATGCATTAAAATTTAAAGATTAAAGAAATAATTTAATTTACAAAAAAAAGTAACGAGAAAAAATATGTCTTAATTGTAATATAAATAAATTGCGCGAAGACAACAAATAGACTAATACAATTAAATATAATTTACAAGTTAAATATAAAAATTGCAAAATATTATAACAAAGAATATAGAACAAAACAATGTATAAAGTATTAAGAATATAAATATCTTATATATAAATGCAAGAATAAACAACAATGCGTATATTGCGCGTAAAATTATCGCTTTAATTAATAATCTTCGTCCTAATAAAAGAGTCGCCCGTTTCTGCTTCCAGGCAAACCGTCGCCTTATTGGGCTTGGCGTGCCCGCTTCGGGCAAGGCGCCCTGCATCGTCTTACTCGCCGCTTTCTCAAAATATAAAGACGCGCCCTCCCTTGCTGTTCGTTCACTTTCCTCCCTCTTTTTTTCTTACGCCAATTATCCTCCTCGCTTCTGCAATAGCCTGCGCTCCTTACTTATCAACTATCGTTGATTATCGATTGTTGTGTCGCGACTTCGTATAAGGTCTTGACACTTGTAATCTTGTGTCACCATTAATCTTCGATCTCTCAATAGGGCGTCTCTCGCCCTTCTTAAATATTGCCTATTCTCATTAAAGCCTTCGAACGAGCAACAGAATCGTGCTGTCTCTCGCACACTCTCTTACTCTTTTAAAAATTGTTTGCTATCTCTACACTCTTAGTTTTTGCTCAACTCAACTAAAGATAATTTGTGCTTAAGACGAGCTAAAGAGCTTCTAACGCTCATTTCGATTGCTCTAAATCTTTAGACTCTCGCTTCCCTTCGTTAGTTATCGTTTTATTATTGTTTAGCTAATCTTGAACTTTGTTGCGACATTGATTAAGGTCTTTCAATAGATGTCGATCACAAAAGCGAAGCAAATGCCAAATAAAAGCACAACTACTACACAATCAATAAAGAAAATGCCTTATCTCTTATTATTATTTCTCGACCTTTCAACAAGTATGTTTGATTAGTCGCTTTGTTAAGAATCGCTTCTAAGCAAAAATCTAATGACATAACATTAAGAGAGCTAAGCGTGAAGCTAAACAACGATAATAAATCGAAGTCAACTAGTGACGTTCTTTGAAAAGTGACTTCTACTTCGATCGACAAGTTGCGTCGACAAAAATGTCGTAATTGTCATAATCTAATGACGTGACTTTAAGACGTTAATTTGAGTTTAGCAAATGTTATGAAGAGTGCGATGTCGCTAATCTATCGCAAGAATCTAATTTTAAAAATCTAAACAACAACAATTAACGAAACATGACGAATGAACATTTCTCAAAAAATTGTAGCGCTTAGCGACTTGATCAATAAAGGTCGAATACGAGATTATAATAATTAAGAGTTGCGCTAAGAAACGTCACAAAAAGCGAAACAAAAGCAAATATCAAGTATGTTCGATTTAACGATCGAACGTCGACGTCAACGATCGTCGATAAATGACATTAAAAAAGAGAAGACACTCACGACATCAATGAAGACGATGTCGCTCGAATAAATTCTTAGAAATTTATTAATTAAAGAAGGATTTTTGACGAAGTTTGTGCAAGAACTAGAAATGCATATAATTTTCGTCTTGTCTTCTTCTTTTTACTCTAAATTCTTTATTGCAATCTCGAGCCCAAGTTTCTTCTTTATTTATATTATTTTTTGACTATTTTGCGCTTACATAATACGATGATTACGATTAACTTAAATAGCGTTAAATTTTATCAACCTTTTAGCACAACTAAATTAATTAACAAGAATTCTTTCGTAATCTTTCGACACATAAGGCAAATTGCTAAAGACATTAGAGACAAGAATGCAACTATGTGAAATTCAACATTATCAAAAATAATCTAACGAATTTAGAAATTCTCAAGTGTGTTAAAAGCAATTATAGCGAAAATTGTTACAAAAACAATAAGAGTTGAAACAATATTATTTTACTTTTTCTTTAAATCTTGATAATCTTGTTATTTTTTGCTCAATTATTGTCTTTGAAGCAATTTTTACTTCAAGATTATGCGACACATTCGACGATAAATTAGACTCTTTTATTGTTTATGTGAAGTTTAGCGTTCTTTACAAACACAATAGACTTAAAGATTAAATGCGATTCTCAAAATTCCTACTTGCTAATTTTAATATTAATAGATGACGTTTATTTAAATGTCTTAATCTTAATTAGATAACAAACGATTTTATTTTTAATTCTTCTCTTATCTTTGTTCTCTTCTTGTTAATATACAATATATAAACGTTCGAATTAAGTAACGATATTAATAAAGATACTAAGCCTTATTACGCAATCGATAAGAGAAAAAGAAAAGAAGACAAAGAAGCTAAGCACAAAGAAGAGAAGTAAAAGAATAAGACTAAATGTCTCGACGAATTTGTAACAAATATAGGCCTTTAAGATTTCTTTAAGCGCATAGTCGACAATGCAAATTTGAACAAGAGTAACGAAAATGCGCATAGATCGAGAAAAGTCCAATGTGCAAATAAATGCGTAGATTTTTATTGCAATAAGCATATTTAACGCTTCTAGAAAAACTCGATCGTAATCGACAAAACAAATAATATTGACAATAACATAAATAATTTTGTTAAACATTGTTGATTTCTTTCGATAATTAAGTCGTCTTCTTGATTTGTCTTTAAAAATTCTTTTGCGCAATTTTATTAGCAACGTAAGAATACAAGTTTAAGTCAATCTAGTAAGGTTAACAACAATTAAGATAAGCGCTAACAAAACGTTTTTAATTAATAGCCTAAATTTCTTTTGATAAACTTTAGATAACTCTCTCGTAATTAAGAATAACGATAAAATAATTAGCGAAATCGACACTTTCATAAGAGTTACGAACGTTAAGTCTAAGACTAATATCGCACATCTTTTAAGCTCTTACTTTAGAGAACAATCTAAGACGTATAATTGCTTAAATTCTTATATTATTATCAAATCTATTACTTTATTTCTTGATTGTTCGATTATTCTTAGTATTGTTTTATCGCAAAATCGAGATAAGTAGATTGCGCGCGAAGTTTATTACGAAGCAATAGCGACTATTAATTTCTCGAACGTTATCGTCGTTACTTTATTATTTTTTGAGCGAGAGAGTTACCAAGATCTAGCATAGAATGAAGAGAAGAACTAAGAGATTGTAAAGATTGTTAACAAGAGATAGACAAAAAGAGATTGCGAGTACATAATGCGCTAAAAGAATACGTAAATGTTTGATAGCAAATTGCGAAACGCGACGCAACTAGTACGAGAGTTTGATGCACAAGTTAAAGAGTAGCGTAAAGATAAAAGAGGCAAATCGACTCGCGCAAAAAAGAATAAACGATCGATAATTGTTTCAAAGTGCAACTAACATTATATAGTATTGTTATCATAGATTTCATAATAGTCTTCGCGAAGAATTGCGAGGGTTTAAAATACTTTTGAGCTCGCGTAATGCCTTTGCAATAATGTGTTGTTAGAGATACATGACACTCCTTTGTGTAATACTAAGTTTTTAAGTAGTTCGATAAGAGTGTTTTATAAGAATTGATATTATCGATAAAGTAAGTAGAAGCTTCGCTATGCTGCATGAAGATGTTGTTATTATCTCAATATTTAGAATATGGTTTCCTCTTATCTAAATTTTGAACCTAATTTTTTTTTAATCATGCAACCTGCAAATCGACTTTTCTGCATTCATCACCCACATCATTGCCTGCATATATCCAATTAAGGCAGTATTGAAGCCATACATACTGCTCTACACTTTGCTCCTCTCATCGTCGTCGTCGACGTCATGGGCTCGTCTAAAGTTCATCTTTCGTGAAATCAAAAGAACCAAATTTCGCAGCACCTTCGCGACAATCGCACCAATGGCACTATTAGCTCCATCGAAGGCGACAACGTTAGAAGCATTAGACATATTAATAATAGAATCAAAGCCTATGAACATCACTCAACGTCGCAAGATTTGATCGCGAAAGGTCGACGACCTCTTATTACTACCATCATGATAATGGGCCTAAAAATCTATCTCGAACATCGCCCCTAGATATACTAGAATGAAATAATCCTTTATCTATTTGATAACTAAAAGATTCTTTGTTCGCAATCTACAATATCTAGAGCTCTTAAGGAGCATCGCATATCACGAAAGATCATTCAAAAGAAGACTTTAGAGCGCTCGCAATTGGCTCGCAACAATTATATACTCGAAATATTAGAGCTTTCTAATTCTTAGAATTAGATTTGCTATCTAGATGAGTTTGTCGCCAATAAGCATGCTTGTTATCGCAAGCATGAATGATCTCTTTACGACGTTACATCGCGAGCAATTCTATCGATTAAACGATCAAAAAGACATAGTGTGCTATCGATCTATACTATAAATGGCATTCTAACATATTATATACATCAAGAAGGAATAGACGACCCACGCTTTGAGTAATTTCTAGCAAACGAGATGCTTTCGCTGTGCAATTCTTATCTAGGTCCTAGATTCGTACTAATTATGAATAATGAGTCAATGCATATCTATTCAATAAGTCTCGAATTAGTTCTTTATTGTCTATTTGCTAATTAGATGCTCTAAGCAATTAAACGAATGTGTGAAACACAAGGCGTCCAAGTCATGTACTTGTCTCCTTACTTATCAAACTATAATTTTGTCGAGAAGTTCTTTTTCGTACTTAAGAAGTAAATGAAACGACATTACGAGATCTACTAAGACGAAGAGTTCTTTGCAAAGTTTATACATCTAGCGATGAAGACTTGCAATGGCGATGTTCACGCCAAATAGCACTTTAGGCATGCAGAAATAAGTGTGCAATAAATGATTATATCGAAATCGAATTAAACGATCGTTTCGACCTCGTTAAATCGATCATTAGATCGTTTGTCAACATAGAGAAAGAGCTAGAAAATCCCATGGATTTGGCGATGATACACCTATTATTATGGCTATTTCTTCGAGGCTCCCTTAAGGCGATTTTCGCAAAGAAGATTACTAAGAAAGATCTTCTCTAGATCGATTTCTATCTACATTTGCACCCTAATATTGTTATTACTATCTACATGCTTTTCCTGCATTCTCGCATACATATATCTTAATTATAAGTCGAGTTCTAAAGTGCAAATGTCGCCTCTATCAATGTATTTGGTTTATCGTCGCCATCTTCTCTTTTGGCATCTTCTTTTCTATCCTTTCGTCACATTAAGAAGTTCTTCACTTGTTTCCTTAGGCGAAATCCAAGCTCTTTCGATATTTCGTACTCCTTTTAATTAAATGCGTTGAATGTGCCTATTTGTTCTAATGAAAAGCGCTCTTTAAACAATGTTTCGTACGCGTAATCTATATCTTTAACCTTTGAAGGATTTTGTCGCGTTTGCTATTCGAAATACTCTTGAAGAAGCTTCATGATGTTTTTAGACGATGCTTGTATAGAACTGTTGCGAGGCTTCGACAATAATGCTTTTTCTACGATTGTGAGTCGACTTCTAATCGTTATCGACTTCGCAAACGATGAAGGCTCTAGTTGTTGATAATACGATGAGTGCTAACGGGATGATAAATATTTAGAATAATAATTAGGTGACGAATAATCATCGAAGGAGTGATAAGAAGGTAGCAAGCCTTGATCATAACTACCATATCCATAATGACCTCCTTCTAATGGCTGCATCATCCATGAAGGCTATGCTACTTGTTAATATATTGATGACGCATGCGCATAGGGGTTATACATCGTCGACGAAGGTGAGTAGGCTCCATATTGCAAGCACCTTTTCTTCTATGGCGACGACCTGTTCAAGCAGCTTGACTGCCTCTTTGACTTGCTCGTCTGCCTCATATGCCCCTGCGAACGCGTGCTGCGACGCCAATCGAGAGGGATGATCTTCTGCAAGCACCTTTCCTTTTATGGCGACGACCTGTTCAAGCAGCTTGATTGCCTCTTTGACTTGCTCGTCTACCTCATATGCCATTGCGAACGCGTGTTGCGACGCCAGTCGAAAGAAATGATCTTTTGCAAGCACCTTTTCTTTTATGGCGACGACTTGTTCAAGCAACTTGACTGCCTCTTTGATTTGCTCGTTTGCCCCATATGCCATTGCGAGCGCGTGTTGCGACGCCAGTCGAGAGAGATAATCTTTTACAAGCACCTTTTCTTCTATGACGACGACCTGTTCAAGTAGCTTGACTACCTCTTTGATTTGCTCGTCTGTCTTATATGTCATTGCGAACGCGTGTTGCGACGCCAGTCGAAAGAGATAATCTTTTGCAAGCACCTTTTCTTCTATGGCGACGACTTGTTCAAGCAGCTTGACTACCTCTTTGATTTGCTCGTTTGCCCCATATGCCATTGCGAACGCGTGCTGCGACGTCAATCGATCGAAATAATCTTTTGCAAGCACCTTTCCTTTTATGGCGACAATTTGTTCAAGTAGCTTGATTGCCTCTTTGACTTGCTCGTCTATCCTATGTCATTGCGAACGCGTGCTGCGACGCCAATCGAAAAAGATCATCTTCTAAGTAACGACTCTATCTTCACAAGAAACACTCGAATAGTCAATCAACGATTTCTTCAATTCGTTCGTCGATTTGAAGACATCTTTCAACGACCATACATAAGTTATATTTTGCCTCGATATCTTGCGTTTTGCTAGTTCTAAGAAATTAAAAAGCATAAGAAAGATATTCTCTTCAAATAGCTCGATTGATGTAGTCATTTAAAGAAAAGATCTTTGCAAGATAAGTAATCATCTTTTCATTTAACGCCTTTGCGACGTCATGCCCTTCCAATTATATCTTGGTTGCTAGGTGAACAAGTCGATGCATATCGTAATTGTCGTCGTTGTCTCGTCAAATCACAAAAGTATACGTACGAAGCGTGCTCATAACATACATTATTCGCTTCGCTAGTTCGACAAAAGGTAGCATTGATTAAGAAATCGCTTTGTGCTCGATGTACGACATAAAAAATAAAAGATCTATCGCAACGAAATTTGATTAACGAATTTGATCGAACGAAACAAATCACGTGATAGCAACGAAGTTCTTCGAATGCTTCGAACTCTTATATCGTGTCTTATCGCAAAATTCTTGACTTAACAAGTTAATAGTTTTCTATTTTGTACTTCTTAGAAAAGATAGATACTCTTAAATCGAAATCTATATCGCGTTAAGATATGTCGTTACTTGTGCAATTGCTAAGAGCAAAAATGTTAACTCGTTCAACAATGCTATAGTGCTCGTTTGATCGTCAAGCAATTCTTTCTAAGTTAATGATTTTGTTAGAAATGTCTTCGCTTCTTTCTAATTTATCTCTTAAATTACGATTATCTTATTGTCTACTAGCGACATTGCTATTTCTCTATGACGAATCGTAAATAAAGTTAGTTCGCTCTCGCTCTTTAGTAAATAATTTGTCACTTCTTCTTGTTCGTCTAGTTTCTCGAATAGAATCTCTTAATTATCTAAGTTGTCAACAATAAGAAGTTATTTGTTTGCTAGATTGCTATTTAGATATTGTCGAACTAATTTCTTAGATTCTTTTCTTTAGAATTTAGCGCAATAGAACATCGAGTCGCAATGTCTCTATATGTTTGCTCAAAACTTTTAGCGCTTACAATCGACACTTAAAAGATAAAATACTTAGGACAACGCTTCTTCATTATATACGCTAGCTTCAACGCGACTTGCGTCTTTTCTACTTTATTAAGATCGATTAAAGCAAGCTTCTAGCAATCGTCGCTAATAATTAGCTTTTTTTCTAGCTCTTTTAGCTTTTTCGTTCGATCGATGAATTGCCAATTTCGAAGAAATGAAATGTTATAGTAGAAGATAGTGACGCAAACTTTGACTAGTTAGCGACTAATGAGCGACAAAAAATAATTAAAATAGAAAACAACTAACGAATGTCTATTTTTTGTCTTGCGTTTGATGTTTTCTCTTGCTATGTTTGCGTAACTAATTTGATCGATAAATCTACACTAGAAGATCTTTCTTTTAGAAATTGCTTCAACACGCTAGCGATAACACGATAGCTTTCATCTACTTGATTCTTGCATTTGACCATTTGCATATAATTCGCATCGATACTCTCTAGCGTCTTGAGCACGTCTAGCAAATCTATCTTTGATAAGAAATTGTCTACTATCTACATTTGTCAACGCTAGTTAATAAATCACTTCTAGCATGCTTACAAGATTGTGACAACACATTTTCTTGTGTAGCTTCTTCATGTTAGTAATTTCTTGCGTCTCTTGAAAGAAATGGATTTGAATGTTATCGCGATGCACAATTTCCACAAATTGATCATAAATATTGTCTAATATCTTATTGTTTACTTTCAAAGTTTTAACAATCTTCTTGTGCATGTCTTGCAACGCTAATCGAGCGAGATTCGATGCAATTTCTCTCTAGCTCGCTAGTGTGTTGCCTCAATGTGATGTTTTAAGAAAGACAATAAGTTTCGTTCGCTTGCGACATGCTTCAAATCTTCACAATGTCTATAATGATAATCAATGTTATATGCTATTAAATTTAAGAATAGCGTTCTTATCTTACGTCTTTAACAATAATATCGCCAAGACTATGAGTCACGAATATGATAGAATTTTAACTTTTAATAAGTTTTTTGATTCTAGCTCTTTAAAGAGTATTAAATTCATCTCATTATTTATTTCACGCTCAAGTCGAATCTTAAAATCACGTTCGTGTCTCGATACGCTATTCTTGTTATTGATCTAGAATAGATCGTCGATAACATCGACGTTGTATTTGTATGTTTATACCCTTGCCTCGCGTATGTCATTGGCGAGATAGTTCTTAAATCAAAATATTTTTTGATGTCGCGAGCTTGTATCTTCTTGTATGCTATTGCTTTTCGAAGAGAACGTCAAGAATTCAAAGTAAGATTTAAATTTTTGGCGCAAACTCGACGAGTCGATTGCACGTTTGTCGTTTGCATGTTCGTTGTCTACTTTTTTGCTACTTGCCCACGTCTTAACTAGATGTTCTCTTAAGTCATGTACGAGAATGATGTTGTCTTAAGTTAGTAAAGGCATTTCTCAAGTTCTCAAACGTCTCATACTTAACTCTCTTGCTTTTTGGCGAATGATTTCTAGTATTTTCGTTGCTAGTCAACTCTATAAAACCAATTCGATTCATCTTTGACATTGCGTTGAATTAGGCTTTAGTCTAATATTAACGTCGACATGTTTGTTGAACGAACGAAATAGCATTTTAGTTGACGTTTTTGCCATGAACTACGTATGCAAATTTTAGGAAGTGGAACAAGAGCTTAGCATTGCTTCAACGCTAAAGAAAGCTAACTAATTGGGCAACGTTCTAATTTAGGTTCGTAGAATTCTAGAAATGAACCTTATGAAAGATTCGAGCAAACAACTACTAAGAATAGACATGCAAGATATAAGTGTTCGCAATCGTTCGACTTGCTTAACTATTTTCACGTTTGAGCTCATGCAATGATTGTCGAAGGCGCTTCTAAAATTGCAAGGAGAACGCGAGTAAATAATCGCAAGAAGTTCAATTCTTACGTTGAATTATCTCGATCGACGAGCATTCCTACTTCTATCCTTTGGCATCGTGCTAATGAGCGACTATTAAGGCGAGAGAATGTCGCTAATTAATAGTACTTGACTTCGCAAGAGAAGCGTGCGTTACTTGACTACGTGTTGCGAATAACAAACAATGATCTTCCATTACTAGTGAAGTTTCTTCGCTCTCTAACCCTTATCATTGTTTGTTATCGCTTCGAAGATAGTCAAGTCCAAAACACGACTCAAATCCCATAGCCTCTAGGCAAGAAATGACCTCAAGACTTTTATAGACGACATCTAGAATTGAAAGCGCGAAAGCTAAAAGCGATAGATACGAATCGAGACGATTGTCGAATCGAAGAGAAGATCAAACAATGATTTATGATGATCAAGAAGAAGCTAAATAGTCTCAACATTTCTTCAAAAAATGTTTATAATATGAACGAGACAAGAGTTCTTTTAAGTGTTCTAAGCTTCCTTAAGATTTTGATAAATAAGAATGACTTAAGAAAGCATAAAGCAATTGCTATCAAACGTATCTTGATTATCGTCATAGAATGTATATTTACTAACGATAGATATCTTCATTCTTTAACTATATAACTAGCAACTATTTATCGAAGTTCATGGACTTCCCATCCCACGCCTAAATGGCACTATGCTTGCTCTAAAACTAGTTACATCGATATTGGCATCAATTTGTACTAGATTCGCAACGTATTTAATTCGCAAACTAAGATTCAAACAAATAGTAAATCAAGATTGCTAATTAGTGACAAGTTTAAAACCTATAAGTCTCTTGAGCTCATGAAGTTCTACTACGAAAATCATATTATATTGTGTAGACTTTCGTCTTACATTTCTCATAAGCTTTAATCATGCGACGTTGAGATCTTCGAGTTATTGAAGTTCGCATATTGGGAACAAGTTGAACGACTATATAGAAAAGGCGCAAGAATAGTCGATAAGCGATACTTCACATATTTGTATAATCGAGCTCGTTAATAAATCATCATTCGAAGAAATATCATCTTTAATTGATTTAAGTGTAGATTGTTTTCATTTAATTCTAAGAAACTTCTTAAAGAAGCGAGCCAATTAGATGAAGCAAATAGAATGGGCATGTCGATAACGATGATCGATTTGTCGCGATATAATGAGCTAGTCTAGACTTCGATAACAATTAAGAGCTTAACTAATCTACGAAAGCTAATCGAAGATGATGCGCATAAGTTGACTTCGTCGCGTTAGCATCAAATCTAGAAATTAGCTAACGCAACAAAAAGAATGTTTGTCGAAGAACACTACTTTTGAATAAGAATCAACTCTTGTTCGACCAAAATAACGAAAAGAGATGTTGACAATTAGTAGAATCTAGAGTGACAAAAATTGCCAAGATAATGACTTACGAAGACAACGTAAAGACGAAAAAGAGACGAGCTATTAAGACTTAGACTAATTCGAGCTTAAAGTGGAAGAAACGATCGCAAAGCAAAAAAAATAACTATTTTGCAAATCGAGAAAAAGACAACGCTAAGTTTAAGATTCGAGAGTCGAGCTTGCAAAGTTTTTATTCGATAATGTAGTTTTAAGTGTTTGAAGAAATTGTTTGCGATGCAACGCGAGATGATGCTCCATAAGTTAACTTAATTGTTGCTCGTAATGTTCAAACAATGCTAAGCCTTTATCTCGCTCTTCACTTCTATTCTCATTAGACAAAAAAGTCTAGCATAGTCAATGACGACTTCAAATTACATGCTAATTGATTTTATTTAATAGACATGTCAACGTTTATATTACTCCATGTTCGCGATTTTAATTCGCATTATATTACAAGGTAATTATTTCGAGGACTTCCAATTTCGATAAGGCTAATCCTCGTTTTCGATAAATGCACTTCTACCGAGATAAACCAACATTTTTGGTGTAATACCACCAGGTTTCTTGGGTCTTCCCATCGATGTTATAGATTAATTAGATAGTTAATCAATCGATCGATTTGCGCATTTGTTTGCGCATCATTTACATCGTCTACTAACCTAGGATAACACATAAGAAAGCATCGATATCTGGCCCAAATGCATGCATATTCTCCATGTTTCCCGACCTCTATGTGACCTCTAATTAAATCGTTTTCAAAGCTCTAGATAGAGCTTATCTAAACGTTAGTTTTAGAGATTAAAAGAATCTCTATTTGCATGCTCTTGCCCCCAGGATTGCACCTATTTTAGATGATAAACGAGTGATTTTCCCTCGTCCTTAATCACCTCGATCATACATTTAATCATCATTAGAATCTGTATCATCGCCATTGTCTACATCAAATGCGTCGTCGTCACTAATCTATATAATCTCATTGATAATCGTCTTGATGATTGCAAAGACTATAGAGATTGCGAGGACTACGAAGGTCGTCGTTGCTTTCTTCGCCTCCTTTCTAGTCGCTTGCCTAGTAATTATACCTCTTATGTTCTCGTGAATCTCGTTCATATCTTGATTAAAAGCCTATATATGCGCATTCATCGCAGCAATATCGTCGATCTTCAACTCTTTTTGCTTGTTCTTTATAGCTTTGCCACGATCACCTTTTTCACCTCTTCCGATTGTGCGTTTGCCATCGCGCGAGGCTTTGATAGCTGCGTCGACGTGCTCAAAGCCAAAGGAATCTCTTTTGATAGACTTCGCCTTCGTCTTTTCTATTCTAGTTATCGTGTTTTTCTTGTTTCTTGCCTTGGTCGATCGTTCTTTGCTTTTGACGACGCGAGATTCATTAACGTCTAATAGATCGACGTTCTCATCAATAAGCTTTGCGACAAGCTTCGACGAGTTAAAAGCTAGTCGTTCAAGCACGTTATTAGTCTATATGTCGCGAATAACATCATCGATAGAGGGCAATGCTTCCTCTATATCCTCGTCGTCATCGACAAGCCTCAAAGGCTCTGTCAACGTCTTCTTGATTGCCTATATATCTGATGTGAAATCCATAGTCGATTCAAGTTCTAAGTAAGACTTTTTGAAGCACCAATGCGAATCAACGTCGTCCATGAGGATGCGTCCTAGTCCGTCTTTCATCGCCTTCATTCTAGCCTTAATAGCATAACTACAAGATAGCCTCATCGTCTTCGTAAATACCTTCGTGCATGTTGATAAAGAATCGTCCTTAGTAGCTCTAGTTAATCGCTAAAATTAAGCATAAATTATCCAAAGAGCATGCGAAGTAACGCGACCAATTAGGTTGCGAAATATCGTACAATGAAAATCATATAATGTGCTTCTTTGAGTTTTTCCAATGTTCTTGCGATACTTCTTTAATTGATTCATTAACATAATCTCAATGCGATCTATCATCGTCACTAGATCACTAATAGAAAATTGCAAATTGATCTTTAGAACTCGATGAATGTCTTTCGCTCGCGAGATGATAGTAATGCCATAATGTCGAAGCTCGTTTGTGTGATATTTGTAGAGTCTATCCATCTAGAACTTCAACTAGATCGTCGCTACATAGTCGACGTTCTCGCGATAAGATTCGTAATAGTTAGTAACAAGTTGAATTCAAACTATCTTAAAATTAGCCTAAGTATTGGCATAAATAATCGCGTGTTAAGCTGCCAAAAACGTCTCTTATTTCTCGTCGATTGCAAAGAAAGTCTTGTAGCTCTTCGCCACATTGCGATGCAAATGCCAAAGGCATAGAACATGCCTAGTTTCTTCGCTATGAATTGTCAAATATGTAGGAAAACGAGTGGCGATAGTCTTTATCAAGGCTAGATCTCGATCGATAGCAATTATACGAGGGCGAGAAAGTCCAAGACTAATGTAGAGTCGATTTAATTGATAGAGAACCCAATCGTAGTATTTGATAGTCTTCTTTTCGATAAAGGCGAAACTAACGATAAAAGTAGTGTTTAAGAAAGTGATCTCGCAAATTGTAAGCAAAGGCATCTTGTATTTGTTAGTTTTATAAATGCAATTCATAATAAAAAGCTCTAGATTCTTGCAAAGAATTCTTGTCATCGCCTTATGTACGAAGAAGAGCTTCTTCATCTTCTTTGTTTCCTTTCTTAAGACGATCTTAACGCATTAACGATCGCGATGCAAAGCTCGCAAAAGAGCCTAAATAAAAGTATAGACGTCTAGACGATTTTTTCGAAATTTCTTTTTAAGATTGTAGATATTTTGATCGATGAAAAGGCATTGCGAGTTATCAAGACGTTGCTAAGTAAAAATTTCTCGAAACGTCGCATCTATTTTATAATTAGCAACGCATAAAATATCAAAATGCGATAGTTACTAGATCTAGTAGCATTGTCGATCTACTATAATAACTTTGTTGTTTTATTTGTTCTTCGCAATGCTATAGACAAATCTGGCACGTCGTTTGCATCATTAATTATGTTTCGCCTTGCGAACATTTATCGTTCACACATCGAGACTCTTTTTGTAGATGGCGTTCACTCTAAAGAGACAATCGCATTTGATGTTGCTAGTTTTTCGTGCTTGAACATCCTTTTTGCGTCGTACTTTCATGAGATTTAAAGCTTGATTTCGATCGCTTTTTGATCACAACGTAGTCTTCTTTTCTCGCATGAGCTTGCATCGCGTCAATGAGTTCGTTAAGAAAAGCGAAGTCCTTCGTAGACGATGGGTGTAACATCTTAATGATGGCGATAAAATAGATAATAACTAGAATGCGAGAGATAGTGGAGATTTTAGTTATTTCGCGCGTAACCAAAACGAATTAACCTAAATTCGCATTAGCCCTAGAGATAACCCTAGGACAGGGAGTGCATTTACCAAAAACGAGAATTAATCTTATCAAAATTAAGAATTTCTAGAATGATTATCTATTACAACCAACGACTTCTTTAAACTTGGATCATTTATAAAGTTGTTAGACAAATCTTCTAGAAATCTTGATTTACGAATCATGAGATTTGCAAATTTGAGAATCCTTCATCTAAATATTCGCATTGACGTGACTAGGCGTCAAAAATTGCAAGGGATTTTATATCGTAAAAGAAGCAAGGCCCTAGAATTTAGCAAAATCGTACGATAAGCAAGGCTCTACAATAAGCAAAATCCTAAGATAAGAAATGTCGTAGAGTGAAAAAGTTCTTGAGAAACTTTTGTACGAACGAAGCGAACGATGTGAGTCTAGGTGATAATAATGAGAGAGCAAGCATTTAGGGTCAAGCACCTAGCGCTTAAAGTATAAGGATTAATGTCGATAATGACGTAACTATAGTAGATCATGAAGAAGAAGAAAAGAGGAATTGCTCGCTTTCTTATATTTCTAATTGCGACTAAGTTCCAAGTTGACAACTAATCGTATGCAGCGTCGTTCAAACTAATTCTTGCTAGCTTCAAGAAAAACCATCATATGCAATGGTAATTAGTCTTCTACTAAGCTAGGAAACCAATCACTCATTGGGCCCAAATCTAATAGATCTTTGACAAAGGGTCTAAGGACATCGAATGTCTTAAGACAATAAATGTTCTTAAACGAGTGTCTTGTGATCAATGATGTTCAAAGACGAGTGTTTGAAGACGCATGTTGTCTTGAGACAATTGTTTTCAAACATAACACGTCTTTAGACATGCGTCTTAAGACGTTATTTGTCTACAAAAGCTAATCGTTCTAAGACGCAAGTCTTAGAACGTGTTATATTTGCAAACACTTAACTCAAGACAATATACGTCTTGAGACTTACATCGAGTTCAAGATTATTTCATTGCATTTTAGATAATCTTTAGACATCAAATATCTTTAGAATAATGTTTAAATGTATAGCAAATGTGACGAACATAATGTTTAGAGTTGTTATATCGCAAGATATATCGATCTTAACTATGCATTTAAAATCTACAAATAGCGTTAATCTTGTTCTTGCTTTTTTAAACCAATGTATAATCTCTAGCGTACAAAGAACAACAAATGCTATAGACGATTATAGCGTAAATACTAGAAGAAGAACAAAAAGAAAGAACTAAAATCTATTTTAGGTAAAACTAATTATAGCGCTAGGTTTATCTAGAATGAAGGTCAAGAAATGCGACTAAATTGATGTTAAATCGTTACAATAAGAAGGGCGTTAATAGTTATCGTTGAAACATATGTGAAAAGAGTAGTCACTTAATATCGTAACGTTCGATTGACTTACAATTGTTTTAGATAAGAGTTTGCGTAAAGTTATCAAAAAGATTCTTCTAGAATCTTTGATTTGCAAATCTAATAAATTCGCAAATTCATTTTCAACTTTTTGCTACAAGCATTCGATATGACTTTAGAAGTATTACAACGTATACAATAGCGACTCGTTGCAATTATTAATAATCTAAAGAGTGCTATTGGGCAAGAAGTAGCAAAAGCTTACTTAACAAGTATTATTATCGTTAAATTGTTAATATTTGAGTCTAAAGTCGAACTTTGCGACAACTTGTGAATAAAATATATTAATAAAGATTGCATAACTAATGTTAGCGATCTTTCGTATCTTATGTCGTACTTGTCTTACGAAAAGATTGAAGAATTCTTCTTATAAATAATAAACTTATAGATAGAAACTAATCTATGTTGTTTAGCATTGTTATTTCGAGTCGTCAATCATATATCTTTAAAAAAAAACACATTCGCGACGCTTTGCGAGTCGTGTCAAGAATTAAAGAAACATTACAAGAGAAGAACGTCGAAGTACAATGCGCTAGATATGATTGTGCAAAACTTGTCATAAAGCAATCTTCTTTATTGTCTTAAAACTTACTAAGATACTTTAAAGATAAAAAAGATATTTGCGATACTATCACGTTAGATATTTATATAAATTCTAAAAGATAACTCGAAACAAATTCGTCAATTGCATTATTATCTTATTCTTCGCCATTTAAATGTGAAAGATAATCTTTACTAGTAACAATAATCAATCGTAAAAATGCAAAATCTAAACGATTACACTAGCTTCTTTGTCGAAGCTTAAACTAAATAAAGATTCTATAAACATACATGCTAAAGTGAAGAAAGCAACAACAATAAAATACATAAGAAATATCTCGCACATATTTACGCGAATTGAATTTCACAAAATTACGAACGCGTAAAGCAAACGCTCAAGAAGAATTTGCAACACAAGCGACGATAATTAATACTAGTTAATAAGTTTGTTACTAATGATAAAAACAACATTTTAGAACTTGATTTAGAACTTCTTTTGCTCTATGAATTCGTCATTGTTAGAAAAATGTTATATGTCTATTTATGCAAAGAGAATCTACTAACGCTCAATATAGTTATAACATTACAAAATACACTAATTCTTATCTAAAGTCTTTGTTTTAGCACATTCGTCGTTTTTACACGCACATATTAAAGATGTGTGAGATTATGCGATCGACAACGAAAAGTCTAATACATTGTGATAAGCTACGAAACGACGATAATTTTAACGTCATTGCAAAAGACTTAAAGCAATATATCTAATTTAATGTAAGTTCGAGATAAATTTTTTGCAAGTTTAACTAAAGACTTTTAGAACAATCTTGATCGAATCTTGAAAGATTTTCGACTATAAATAGAAGAATTGTTAGATTAATATTGTACATCTTGTGACGAATACTATAGCTATTACAATGAGCATCACATTGTTAGACTAATTAATAATCTTCTAGATTGCTATTGCTCTAGACTTGGCGCAAGACTAAAGAATAATCAAATACGAAAGATATCAACATATACGCATCTAAGAGAGCTTAAGAACGTAAAGTAGTTAATACATAAATCTAAGTCTTATAGAAGCAAGAATTGTCCAAAACGATGTTTATTTCAACACAAATATTAGGATCTTCGACGAACCTCTAGAATTAATAGGGGCTAGAAAGAGAAGCATCTAGAAAAGAAGCATCTAGGAAAGAAGCATTTAGGAATGAAGCATCCAGGAATGAAGCATCCAGAAATGACCAAGGAATTAAAATGAGAGAAGCTAGAATTGGCTTCTAAAAGTAAGTATTGAAGAATAATTTTAAAGGGTAAGCATTGGAAGTCTCTATACTTATTTACACATATAAGGCAAGAATACCTTCATTCGATTGCCTAAACTTCTATAACACTCTATTTTCTATCTTGTTTCCACTTAATTGTGACAACACTTGCATAGTATGTCTTACACAAGAAAAGTCAAAACGCAACAATTTATCAAAAGAAAATCGAACTTAATAAAGAAAATAAAATAGCTAACGCAATTGTGTTATGTAGATGTTGCAATAATTATTCGCAAAAACGAAAAATATTATATTTATCGATCGATCGATCACAAACAATGATCTCTTACTATATTAAAAATTGTACGTACGAATTAGTTATATCGATCTTGAGTTAACTCGAACGTAGAGAGCATTGTACTCGTTGTCTATTAGTCTATTGTTCAAAGATTTCGATTATATCGTTTGTGAAGTTTTCTACAAGTCTACGATAAAGAACGCGTCGAATAAGAGATCTAATTTAGCTAAGTTTTTTGAAGGCAATTAAACGTTAAGAAATTTAATATTGTATTTTAGTGTATTTCGCAACATAAGCAATGTTATGTGTAACAATCTTAAGGAAGTCAAGAGATAATTGCGAATACAATAAAGTTCGCTTTCTCGACAATTGTCACAAGTTTTAATAAGAAGCAAATCCCATATATTACTCGTCTTACGAAGAGTTGTTATAGAGTTAAGCTTCCTAGTTGTTTTGCAACAAAGCGAAAATATCAAGAACTTAAGAAAGTCACAACGACGAAAGTTGCGAAGACTCTTTTTTTTCTCTTTGAGCAACATTTCAAATGCAAACAAATACAAAACGTACTCTTGTCATGTAGCTTGTTCACGTACATAATGATAAACGAATCGTCATCATTCTAAAGTCTAATTGACGAAAATTTGTTAACTTATTCTACGTTCTTGCAAAATGAGCTAGTTGCGAGATTAAAGTTGGCGCCAATTTTAGCATCATACGTTTTGTCAAGACTTTTCGCGTTCTCGATCACACTATGTTTTTTTGCAACTATCTTGGAATATTTTATAATCAACGACTACATAATCTCTATTTTCTTATTTCAATCAATATGATCTACGATCAAGTAAAGTCAAATATCAAAAATAATAGACGACAACGTTTAGTACTAAGAGATCAAGATAAAGTATTCGAAGTCTACACTTGATGTTTGAGCTAATCATCGTATAGAAAAGCGATCTTAGAGCATCGAAAAACAGCAAGTTGTGCGCAAAAGCTCACGTCTACAAGCAATACTACAATCTCACAAGCAATTCTTATTCGAAAACAATTATATTGAAGAAGTGTAAGCATCTTCTTCTCTTTCAACAAACAACAATCTCGAAAGCAAAAATGTGCGTATCTTCATTACTTCTTTTGCCATATTGTAGCGTTGATCGAATCCAAGCACAACAAAATTCTCAAATTCATTCAAAAGTATTCGCGTATTCTTAGAAACGAAAACAAGAACAAGAAGAACAAGAAGCTAAACATCTCTTTTCTTGAATTCGAGATTAGTCTTCTTCGAAGCGATCACGAATCTCTTCTTCAAGCTGCACTACTAAGATAGAACTAAAGAAGGAGAAGAAAAATCAACGAGAAGGACGCTAATTCGCTCAAATATTAAATCTTGATTAAAAGGTGATTTAAGAAATATTTCGAACAAGATAGTCAAGTCAAAGAGAATCTTGAACAAAACAACTAATTAAAGATACAAATGAATTATTCGACTTAGATTGTCCAATACGTGAAGGTTAATAAATTTAGATACTCGCATCTTATTAGAAAAGTCTCGATCTCGCTTCGTCGAAAATAGTTGAACTCAAGCTTGACTAGCTCTAGCGATCAAAACAAAAGAAAAATTGCATAACGATAAGAAGATAAAGATTTATCATTTTTTCAAGTCGACTTCTAATTCAATCGCAAACCTTAGAGACTCGTCGATGATCTAATACGAGAGAATAGGTATTTGCGTCAAGTATTGATAATCGAGTTTACTTAAGAATGAAACGTGATATCTTCATCGCCATTAGCTTCTACTTTGTTGTTCTCTTTCGCATCTTTCATCTCTTTCTTACGACTACTATCATTCTCACATATATTTCTATTGACGACTATGTACGATGTTCAAAATTGACCACCATCTAATAGATTTTTACTAACGAACTTTTCTCATGAATTGCTTTGAATGAAAAGTAGAATGTTTTGCTCAAAAATTGACTGCGTGACCAAGCGAAATTGCGTGTGTCGTTGAAAGATATTTCAAATTCATATTCACAATGTCGAACGTTGCAACATCGATGCCTCTTGCTACGCTAGATTCTAGAACGAGCTTTACGCTAAAGCCTTTTCAATGAATTTTCTTATCGACAATCGTGATCGATTCAACGTATATATGTCTCGCCCATATAACATAATACATTAGCGACTAGATCATTATATCTTCGTACATAATTATCGCCCAATTTATCGTATCTAGTTGCATCGAGATTGTCGCAAACTAGAACGCAAAGAAACAAATAAGAATAAAAAAGATTAGCGACGTAATGTTGATCGCTAAATCGTATTTTCCAAGCGATCATCTTCGTTCTAGTAAAGATTCGTCTCTCAAACATCTCTAGACTAGGCAAGCGATAATGATGTAATAGAAGCTTAGAAGCGACACAACAACGAGAAAGATAATGACGTTCAATGCGATAGCAAAACCTATATTGATTAGGAATACAATGAAGATGATAATCATGAAAACAATGATTGCGCGAAGGGGAATGTGCATAGTGGAGGACATCTATTTAGTAATTTAGCTAAGAAATCGATAATCGATTCATGAAGAACTTACGTATGCGAACCAATTCGCAAAAGGAATGTCTTTGTCGCGCGCAAAGAATCACAATTGCCTCGAAGATGTCGCCATCTCGCTTATTGCATAGGCACAAAGAGTGATAATTATAATTGTTACTATAATATTGATTGCGACATAGCTCTGCGTGGCATTATAAAAGATCTAGATAAATGAGTACTCAATCGTCGCATTAACAATCTCGAAAAGGTCTCTAAGATAGAAACACATAGTTACGATCATGACGAGACTTATCGTCACGTTAAGATAGACGAATCACATCATTGCCTTTGGGATAGTTCGATCGACATCTTTCACTTCTTTCGCTAAGCTTAACATTAGCAATGTTGTCAACAAACACGAATGTGAATCACTCACACATGTGAACGACACAATCGAACTCTAACAAGAAATTCATAGATGTGAGAAAATCGATCATGACGAATAGATTTATCGAAGATTATTTATCTTCGTTCGTAAAGATTAGTAGGACGTCGTTCGTCCTCGATTGCGACAACAAGAACCATAGTGAGATAGCAACGACAAAAAGACTTATCATGTGAATAATAAGAACTATATCCTCAACGACTAATAATCTCTTCGCCAAAAAGGTGTTGAAGACGATGCAAACACATTACGATCGCCTAGACGATCGAAGTCTCATGCCATCGTTCAAGGATATACGTGAAACTATTTAGGGTAATCAAACTCTATATGACGATCCCAACGATAAAGATACTATCTAGAAGGTCGACTTGCCACTCTATTATACAAATTCATTTTGTTTTAACTTGTTAGAACCTAATCAAGATGCGCGAGACGACAATGCTTCACCAACTAGATAACTTAACAATTTCTAATACTTTGGCGACGCAAATTTCGACACTTAATGATACTAATCTATTGCAAAAGGCGCCCTAAAATTAGTTAACGAAGCTCGAACGCAAATAAGTAACGAGTCTACATGAATATCATCTTAGCTAGACTCGCATAAGTTATTTAGGCTCCAATCACAACTACCAAATAATTCTAGAACAAATTCGTTGTGTCGCCATTGATATTGACGAACAAAATGCTTCTATTCATTTTGTTAATTGTGTTAGAGGCGAATCAAACGTAATTATGCGATATACGCCAATAGAATTTCCCAAGAGCAAATGAGAATACTTCCAAAATCGAACATGAACAAGAAACGAAAATTTCGTTGTTCGAATTGTCAACACGTATTTAGAACACAACGAGTTCGGACGCAATGCGAACGTCGTCTTACCTAAATTATCTAGTTTCTTCCTAGAGTTTTCATGTCCATTTTTTCCTAATTTGTTCCTCTCCATTTTGGCTTGACGAGTACATTCATATTGTTCAATTGATTCATTGAATAATGCTTCGCATTGTCGTTGATCGCATAAGCCTAAACATCGTTGTGATGTTCTTTAGTGTTCATTTCGAGTTAATGTTTAACGAATTAAGAAGAAGAAGAATGCAAGTAATTTATAACAAATGCGCAAAAGCGATATGCGATTGTTAATGAATCACAATTAACAAACGACAATACGAAGATAATTGAAGGCGAATAGCGAGAGACGTGGGCCATGTATGCCAGCAATAATCATGACTTCTACATCGCAATCTTGTCATGATTCTCGATTGCGAACGCACGTCATGCAAGCAACTTGTGAGCGCGATAAGAAAGCGAGTCGTGCACTATTAGTAGCGCTATGTCGCGAGGGAAGTTCGAGATTGTTAGCGAATTTAACGACTTCCCTCATTGTGATCACCTCGCTATTGTATTTAATCGACTTGCGTATTATTATATGGCAAAAAAAGAATTTATCGTTAAAAGAGTCGTAGACTAGTCAACGATACTAGAATATTTGTCAATCTTAATGCTTGAGGCTTGTCTATCTAGATACGTCGCTCAACTTAATTAAAGAGACCTCCACGATAATTAAGAAGTTGCCAAGGTTTAGACGTGCGAAGAATTCGACTCACTAGCTCGTATTATTTGCTAGACATGCTAGACTAAGGTCGCGCTAAAGTTAAACGATAAAGATAGCAATCGATCGCAATTAAGGGAGTTGCTTCACGACTTAATTGACTTAAGTAAGACTTGTATTAGACATTTATCGTGGTTTTGTGTAAGTGAAGGCTGCACAATTAAGTCATCAAGAAATTACTCTAGCTTTGATCGACTAGTTCAATCATTTAACTAACTAGCTTGTCAAAGGCTTCGCGTTCACATGTATCGATTGACACTTCAAATCTCGCGCAACAAGTTAATTGGAATGAATTTCTAGTTTTCACAATGCGATCGTCATCTATCACTACGAAGTTAGTTCGTTGCTCATTTGAGTTACCTTATTGCATGAACCTTATTGCACAAATAGGATTACTTGCTAGCTAGGAGTAATTGTAGCCCCTTTAGTCTTGATATCGCTATCACTTTTGCGTCTTCGTGCACACTAGTAGGCGAGACAAGTAGAGCATGCCCTAGTTAGGTCGCTTTATCGATTGTCGTTTTCATCATTGTACGAAGTATTGTTCTCTAATTCACATCAAGATTGGCAACTCATTTCTGGTCTAAAGTAGTTCGCGAGTTGGGCCAGTCAACGAGAATCTTTCCCCTCGAACGCCCCTTTACATTTTAAATAGAGCACGATATATACGCTTGTGCAAGATTAATAGATTGTCACAATCTTAATAAGTACGTCGATTTCGCGAAAAGAATTGCCTTCTACTCTTGGCAAATGAATGTAAAAAAGCTTTTGATAATTATTAAATCCCTTAATGTTTAAAATTGATTTCAAAATTAATTGTTCTTGCAATCATTCTTGCGCATTAAACGTATTGTCAACGATGTCAACATCGATTGATCGCTATTACCCTTCGCTCTTCCAAGTTACTCTTAACGACCACATCGCATGAATCGCCATCGCTACTACATTAAGTCTATGCTACATTTTGATAACTTTATTGATAAGAATCTTTGTTCGATTTATGATTAGTTTATCGTTTGGCTATGATGACTTTCTTATGTTCGTAGCGACGACAAGTATTATTCTATCTATTGTTGTGACTCAACTAACGAGAACTAAGAGGGCTACAACGATATAATTATCAATTGTTCTATACGAGATCTTAAAGGGACTCGACAAATTCATGAAGCTAATTAGTCCTAATGCGTTGTTGAAAGTGGAAAAGGTGAAGCGCCAAATTGATCTATTTGTGCTTTTGTAGAGATAATTCTTTCAAGTCGTTTACGCGAGTGATATACTATATTTAGTGTCTACGTATCTTTTGAAATGCTCGATCATATTCTTGCTTCTTCGTCTAATCTCTACTTGGCGACATCGAATGACCTTCTATGCGACGCTCGCCATGTCGACTGTTTGCGTCGTTGTGTCTATTATGGTCATGACTTTGCGTTGCGATCTTTCACAACCCTAGGTTCTTTTTCATTAGAAATGCACTACTTTGATATCTTTAATTCTCTCATGCTTTTATCTCTTATTCATTGACGACTAATATAGCTACTTCGATGGCAAATCTTAACTGCTCTCGATATTATTATCGAAGTGTTAATATTCGCTATGTCGATCTACTTAGTTCACAATCTCCTTGTGGCGTTGAAGAATAAGTTCATTGTTGTTGGGACTTTTGAAATTCGACTTGCGTGAGTTAATTCCTCTTGTATATCTCATTTTCGAAGTTTGGTCTCGACATCAAGAAATCTCTTTGTTCGTTATTAGCAATTGCGCATTTGTCGTTACTAAATAAAAGTAATAGAGTTGTTCCCTTCATGATCATTCGAGTAGTTAGTTTTCCTCGTTATTATCTCTCAACCGATCCTGCATACGCCCTAACGTACTTCTACATATTGACGCAAATCGTGCTCTACATTTCTTTAATCACAAACATAACGCCATGTCTTAAACTCTTCGTGGCGAGGCTCAACATCGAATATGGCGCTTACGATACAAAACATGTCGCTACGCAAACATTTAACTCTTATAATTTCAATGAATACGCGTCGAAGAAACTCACACAACGCTCAAGCCAAATACCTAGTAAATTTGCAAATTCTTTCGCCAATGAGCTAAGAAGTTTTGGCAACAACGTCAATGAAAGAAAGCGATCGACTATGAATGGGCGTTCAAGTCAAGCGTCCACGATAGCAAAGAATATGAAGCTTAGTTTAGATTCGAAGACGACTAGCTAAAGCGAAAAGCGCGCTAAGAGAATAGCGACAAATTAGGCATTGATAACGACTTAAAACGAAAACAATATTAAGAGCAACGACAATCAACAAATGATTATTCGAAAGAATGTTGCTTGAAAAGTAAAGTATAGCTTAGTGTCGCAATTCGCCCATGATCATCTTTAAACAAAGGGAACTTTATCGTTTTAAGATAGCCACTATGCTTCTCACAAAGTGCTAGAAAGTGAGCTCTACTTATCTTGCCAATGGTCGTCCAATAAAGGCGAGGCTAGAATCCCAAGACACCTCGAAATGCTTGTCATGGAATCGAGAGCTTAGGGCGATTAGACCTTAGACATGACCTTAGCGAGCTATCTATTTAATAGTGGGTGATGAAAGCATTAGCTAGTTGGCATAATTATGTATATTTACAATTTGTAGCATCAACAATAAGGCAAGCGAAGAGCTTCGAAATGAACGATTAGAGTCAATTAGAATAGTGTTTGAATCTTTAAGACATAAATAAAGATAAGTCTAAACAAGAAAAGTTGCAATTCCATTCATAGACTAAGTCATAACCAAAATAATGACTTCGTTTAGAATAACTCTTCGAGATCGACTTTCTTGAATAGTGTGATTAGACGCAATCTAAATTCAATTGTCGTGCTCGAAGCAACTACGACACATTTGCAAAAATCGATTCGCTAGACGAAAAATTTGACTACCACGAAATGCAAGATGCTAGTGCAATGGAGAAAACGAACATAGAGAATAGACTTTAAAGAAAATTTTTTGAGTGCGAAGGATACGACGACGATGTGAGAGATAGAGTTCGAAGATTAAGCATATCACTTTTTCTTCAAGACGCTACGAGATCATTTGCAATTTGTACGATATCAATTGTTAAAGAATAGCAATAGCAAAGGTGAGAATGAATGCCTTAGGCGCCACACGCGTCTCAACTTTATTATCTCGCAATTTGTCGATTCTTTGCGAACGCGAGGCGTCAAGACGATCTAGAAGTTCATCATCTCGATTTCTCGAGAAAACATTTCGTAAATTCAAGCAAAAGAATCTCGCGCTTCAATTTGAGAACGTTGTGATAAGTGATGTTTTTCTCATTAATTTAATATTCAAGTGTAGCAACGCTACGATGACATGAAGTCTCGAAAATACATGCTTCTTTACTTTCATTAAAGTTGTCTTTCACGACAAAATCTCAAAGTCACAAATCAAAAATAAAAGAAGAATCTCATCTTGAGTGCTAAAGATTGATGCGAATAATATGATTTATCGAAGAATAAAAGCTTACTATCTCGATACAAAGCAAAGTTAACGAAGCAAACTATTTATCCAACAAGAATTATCTCTTGCTCGAAGGCGCCTATTTCACGTTCGAACAATTGCAAGGTTTGAAAGTTGATTTGGATATCAATTATAAGAAAGTAAGACGAAGCACTTGGCTCAACTACTTTACTTGAGATTAAACACATCTATAAGCAACAAGAATGCGATTCGAGACGCTTTCTTATCTTCAAAGCAAGCACAAGATTTAGCAAAGATAATTTACAATAATCTTCGAAACAAAAGTAAAATATGCGACGACTTAAAGTCGAACGCAATAAAGGAAAATACAAAAGATACTTCGAAATACACAAGAGAAGCAACAAAAGAAAAAGACAACAACAAATTAGACAAAATTAAAGATAGAAAAACAAAGAAAGCATTAAAATAACTTGAAGTCGAATGAAGCTTGCTTGCGAAGATTCTTAAGCAAACAAATTCGAAAATTTATTAAGAGAACGTCTATTAGATAGTTGTAACAAATAAGAACATCTATAATTACAACTAGAGAAAAACAATTAACGAGAACAATAACATGTGCATATCTCCTAATTTACTAAAACAACAAGTAAGAAGACTAGCTTTTCTTAAACATGTAAATTTTATAAACTCTTGTTGCGTAACTTTTAAAGTGTATAAGACTTTTAAGCGCAAGTTGCTTACAAGTAATATTAAGAAATAGGCAACTCTAATTAGATCGAAATTAATAGTGTCGATCGAAATAACGCTATAGCGAAAACTTACTATCGAAGATATATTGTTGTTTATGCAAGAATAACGTAACGTCGTCAAGATAGTGCAAACACTAAAAAGGCCAACATTAAAGTAAGAATTAACATCGAAGTAGTACGTCGAATTCTAAGCATTTCGATTTAACGTCAATATTAGACGTGTCGTTATTCGACAAACTTGTCGCAATATTATTCTTTTACGTTTGACAAGATTTTAAGAACGTCGCTTTTAACAATTGCATAGCAAGACGAAATTGTCAATAATAAAGATTTGTCGATCTAAATTTTTATCGTATTTTGCGAACGATAGCGAATCGAAAAAGATTTGCGCAATGCACGTTTGTTTCTCGAAGACATACTCGATCCAAATCGAAGAAAACTAAATAGAAGAGAGAACAACGTCGTTAACAATTATTTGCGCGAACATGTCTTGCATTGAAGTTGTTGCATTATAGTTGACTTGCAATTGCGTCTTTAATACGCGTTCTTTCTATTTAAGCAAACAATTAATATCTCGCTTAAATTGTTAATATTTGTCGTAGATTAATTAATCTTTTGTTCGATAAATAAAGTTAAATTTTTTGCGAATTTGATTGTAAAGATTTTGCTACTACTAATGTAACTCTTAAATACTAGCATCTCGTTATAGATTTTGCAATTGTTAATAAGAGAGTTTGCGAGATTGACGTAAATTAATTATGCAACTTATTTAATAAGAAGCAACAATTAGATTCTCTTGCGACGCAATATCTTGATAAGTCGCTTGCGTGTTGTAACAAATTATATAAGAGAAATAATTTTATTAAAAGATTATCGAAGTAATATAATTAAGAATTAGATTGCGCATTATCTTGTTTAAGTTAAAATTGTCTATTGTAATTAGCAAATCTTTTCTTAGATTTAAGTCGACAAAACTTATTGTTAATAACGTTACTTATCGCTTGTTAAAGATAATATATAGTTAAAACTTGCACAAAGTTGATCTCTTCTTCTAAGCATTTTATCTATCTATAATAGAGATTATAGAAAAGAGATCTATTAGTCTTTTTACTTGTTTCTTAATCTAAAGAGTCTAACAAGCAAAAGATTAAAACGTTTAATATCTTATTGCGTTACAAAATTAATTAACAATTTAAATCAAAATAAACTTCTAAAGTTAAAACAATTTAAGAAGTAATATTAAGAAATCGAAAGACTTTATTATTGCAAACAAGACTTACAATATAAGAGATAACGCAAAATATAGAATTTTTGTCAAGAAAAAAGATATAGATCTTTTTGCATAGAAGTTAGCATATTGTTGTAATCGAAAGTAAATTCTCTCGCATAATCTTTTTTGCTTTTGTTATACTTTAATCTTTCTTAGACAAAGGTAAAGCGCAAAAGCAATTTTATCGCTTTTCTTATTGCGCAATACGAACAAATTAATATTGTCGTACATAATATCTAACAAAGTTTCAAAACAAGAATCGATAAACGCAATTAACAAGAGAATAGTAACAACGTATAATCGATAACGTTTGTACAAGAAGAAGTTAATATTAATTACTTAATAATAATGCAATATCTTCAAGAAGTCTTTAGCGTTTAACAAAGATTTATTAGTTTTGCTTTTATTTAATTTATGCTCTTTTGTTAGCAATTTATCAATAAAATAATCTAATCTTGTTAGCATTATTTAGAACTTCTACACTAATAACAACATATCTCGTAGACTTTTTTTAATATTAGCGAATTAATTTGTCGATTCTTGTATTTAATGTATACTTAATTGAGCTAATATTAGTACGTAATAATAAAGTTAACTTTCTAAACAATATACTTGTTGCATAGTTAATAAAAGAAGTTGTTAATTCTCTTTGCAAGAGACTTTCTAAGCGTATAATATAAATCAATGTTAATTATCTTGCAATATCTATTAAGATTTGTTGATCAATATAATTACTTATAAAGCGTAAAAAAAGAGACATTTTACGTACTCTTTTTATAGATTTTTTATTTTATTTATGTGTAATTCTGTAAAGTTCTTGTAAAGACTTGTAGATCAACGTTTCTTATCTATTTCTTTGTATTGTCAATTGTAATATTCGCGTACAAAGACATAATCTTTCGCGATCAAGAAGTAAATTGCAAAGAAAATTGTTCATAAGATCTAACGTAAGACTTTGCGACAAATTATAGTTAGTTAATCAAAGAAAGATCACGAATGAATACAATATAAGCCAAGAGAAAAGAAAGAAAAAATAATCGTAAAAAAATAATCAAGAGAATAAATAAGAAGAGAAGAGAAAGAAGTGCTAATTGTTTTGAGATTGTAAATGAGAGACTCAAATTAATTTCTAAATAAACGTCTTAGAGTAGCCTCAAGACACTTCGAAATTCTTTCAAAGTCGCAATTCGATATCTTGATGCACGAACGCCCAATCGATCATCGATATTCACTTGGCATGAAGAAGCATTCTTAAGATGTGAATAATGCTTGTAAAGTGTAGAGAGATAACAATAATACGAAGCTAAGAAACGCCATCGAACGACAACGAAGCTAGTGATCGCCCCAAGTTGCGTGAGCGTAGACTAATCGCGTCGAGTCGAGTTATTAAGTTTGAGCCAAATTCTTAACTCGCCAAGACTTGAGTCAAGTCAAGATTTTAATATCGAAAAGTCGATTTAAGTCACGATGTTAATATCGAGTATTCGAGTCGAGTCAAAGGATAAATATGAAGTACTTAACGTATAACTTGGCTCAACTCGTCAAAACTCGAAAAATTTAGATTATTTTTGAAAAAGTGTATTAATCAACTTAATTAAGTTGATTAATTTAATTAATTTGTTTATAATATTATATAGTAATGCATTTAGATAATGCATTTGTACGTTATTTGTACGTTGTTATTTTTAAACTATTTTTAGTAATTTAAATAATGCGAATTTTTTTAAAAATAGAAAATCTTGGCATTTTGACGTTATTTTCGATTGCTTGGCGAGTCGATTAAGTCGAGTTAAAAAATCGTTAACTCGAGTCAATTTTAAGTCGAGTCACAATGTTAATATCAAGTATTTAAATTAAGTCAAAAAGTTGATATCAAGTATTCGAGTTAGATTAGAAAGTTAATATCGATTCTCGACTTAACAATTAGTTTACGTGAGCGTAAGTAGAAATTTAATGCAAAAATCGCTTAAAACGACGTCGAAATAGATTGAAAACGACTATCTTTTTGCTTGGATCTAGATTAAGAGAATATTCTTTTTAAAAGAATGTCTTCAAGTAAAAATATAACTTTTGCAAGAAAGTTTACAAGACATTCGATTTTAAATGCTCTAAAAAATAGAGATTTTATTAAATTAGACTCTTAAAATATATAAATATTAATATAAGTTAATTTCTAAAACGTTTATTAGCCAAATAATTAGTAATCTATTTTAAATAAATAGTTTTTCTAAACTAATTATATAAATATTCTCTAGACTATATATAAAGGCGAGAGTATTAGCTATAGCTTATATTTAAGCTATTATTTATATTAAGCAAAATAAGTAGACAAGAACTTATTCGGTTATAAAATATATAATATATTTAATTCTAAATACTATTTTCGACTTATTTAGGTCGTCGACGCTTAAATATTTCTTATAAAATATATTAACTAAATTCTAAATATTAGCGAACTTCTCGCTATTAAAATTATATTAAATAAAGTCTAAAGAATATTTAAACTAAGTTATATAATTAGTGTGATTGTTGAATCGAGTCGAACACTTTTTTCTCAACCCGACCCACCCTCTTGGGCCTCGTAGGGTTGGGCCAGGGTTAAAGCGCGAACCCGACCCTAGGGTCGGGTTTCGTCGGGTCAATGCCAAGAACTCAAGCTAACTTTGTCGCGTTAGTATTTGCTTATCTTATCTTATCTTATCTATGCGCTGACCCGATTGGGCTAGCGCAGGGTCTACGCTAATCGCATATGATTAGCGCGTCACGTGACGTCACGTGATCGGGTGGGTCGAGTTGGACACTCGGCGCGCACTCTTCGCCCGCCCCACCCTGTTGGGCTAGGAAATTTGCCTGACCCCAGGGTCAGGGTTGGGCGGGTCAACCCGATCAGGTTGAAACCCGACCCGACGGTCACACTAAGCAGGTAATAACCATAACAGGTACCCATTACTTGTTTTTTGCACCCTACCCTATTCACTATCCTACCCTGTTCCAAATGTTTGTACCTTATTGCTTATCGTGGCCAGCCTAACTTCTTGCTTCAGTCCTCAGACCTTTCCGGCTAAGCCACTAGTGGTTGCCTCAGACCTTAGACCTTATGCTTACTTATTATTTCGCATCATTACTATGTATCACGTGCAAGTAGACTGGTCGCGCTGACCCGGAAATGTCACGTGCAAATGCCAAGACCCGGGTCCAAAAAAATTCGAAGAATCGAATCGCTCAAAGTAGTTTAGTCGATTACTATAAGTAGTTTAGCGCGCTTCGCGCTAAACTAC
>JAABUQ010000549.1_pt1 | contig 87390 bp, 82 predicted proteins | sample 5560001 | NCBI WGS metagenome assembly JAABUQ01 (sample SAMN10711888, study PRJNA513371) | rock metagenome | isolation source: Antarctica rocks | place: Antarctica: Victoria Land, Finger Mt nord | collected 2015-12-18
GCCTTCGTGGGTTCGAATCCCACTCTCTCCGCGTGGAGGAGTCTCATAGTGGTCTAGTGAGCACGACTGGAAATCGTGTAAGGTGCAAGCCTTCGTGGGTTCAAATCCCACCTCCTCCGCCAAGCCCTTCCGCCCATACATTTTCATCTCGTCATCACCCTACGTATGCATATACACCACATCATCCTCGTACTGCGCTGTGTCCCAATCCACCACATCCGCCAGCACCTGCCGAAACGCCTCTAACTCTCGTTCGCGTTCGGCCTCATTGGGCATCACACTGCTACGCCAGATGAGCACAATCTCTATGCTCTGTGGGGCCTTCGCTTTTCCCGCGACATAGCGTATTACGGTGCCTGGAAACAGCAATTGGTCGCTCTGTCGAATCGCCTCAAATTGCTCGAACAACTTTGCCTGTTGCCCTGCCCTTACATACACTCTTATCGAGGTTCTTAGCAAGGTATTATCCGTGGGAGAGATGCGCCACTTGGGGATACTTGTACGCGGACGCCCCGAAATGTTCGGTTTGAAGTTTTTCACTTCTTCCAGAGGAATCATAATGACGTGAGCCGCCTTTACGCCTGAAAGACGCCCATCTTCGACATAGGTATATACCCTGTTTGCTGAAATATTTAGTATCTTGGCGGCTTCTTTGATGGAAACATATCCAGGCATATTTGGCAAGCTTACATCTTCACTCATTTTTCCATCTTATTAATTTCACATACTTTATGACAAATTGGCTATTTTTATGACTTTATAATCACAAAAATATGTGGTATACTTCTCTTATCGGCAAAGAACCTGCTATGCAGAAGTCGGAGGAATAGGTACAATATATGAGTGAAGAGACGATGACGGTGACAGAGTTACGCAGCATGTTAGGGAGCGATGAAGAGATGGGCTATGATGTGCCGTTTAGCGCGTTCACATGGACACAATGGCTCGGCCTACAGGCACGGATGCTGGCCTGTTTCGCACGCTATCAACGTGCCATTGATCGTAGACAGCCACAACTCGCGTTGCTGAGCATCTTAGAAATGCACGAAATCACGGCGGAGATGCACCAAGAGGCATGTACCTGGATTGGCATACACGCACGGGAGATATAGGGGCAGATTATGCTGTTTGAAAAATTACTTTGGCAATACAACGGACGCCCACAAGGGGCAAGACTGTTCAAATAAGGAGAACGTTACATGAATACACGACGGACGCCCCTTGTGGGCGTCCGTGGGTCCCCAAATCCGACCCGATTGCGCGTATTTGAACAGTCTTGCCCCTTGTGGGCGTCCGTTCATCCCCCCTTGCGACACTTTCTCCTTCTTCTTTGAACCGTCTTGGGGTAGACGACACGAGGCACTGCGCCTCTATCAACGCACCGTTGACGCTCTGCATGAGGAACTGGCAACGCAGCCATCAACGTACACACAAGAACTGGCAGCACGTATCCGTGAGGAGCCTGTTGTGCTTGAAAAACTGTATTCAATAATTACACGTCGAGAGGCCCTAACAACGATTGCAGGACTAATTAGTCTCCCATTCTACGACGCTCCCCACCGGCCATCACCCCTTCAACAAAAGGTAGAAAACATGCTTCCACAATGTGCCCCGTGTTAACGGAGTGCTGGCTGCGATGAAGGGCAATGGACTTGCACATACCAATTGCTGTAGCAGAACCACCACCTGTGCCACAACACTACCAGCCACCCATACCAACAGGTTTGCAAAAACTGCTTCCTAGAGCGAAAGAAAAGTACACACAGGAGGTTGCAAAAGCGCAGGAAACCTATAAGTGCCATGCATGCGGCCCGTGAGTCTGTACGAATAGAAATATATACTTAACATATTTTTAGCATTTTTTTAACCTTTCAACGTTATACTATCAATGGGAATGGAAATCCTTTCCTAATAGATAGTTAAGCAAGGAGGAACAACTCTCTCATGAAGTTTCTGCTCAAGGCAATTATGGCACTAGCTCTGGGAACAATCCTTGTAGGGAACGCCTTAGCGGCGCCAGTCATCACACCGTCAGGGGTGAAAACGACCACGCCGATCAAACATCTCGTTGTCATATTTCAAGAAAATGTCTCGTTCGATCACTACTTCGGCACGTATCCCTCGGCGCTCAACCCAAGGAATGAGCCAAACTTTACCGCTTCACCACAAACACCTTCAGTCAATGGACTCAACAGCGAGTTATTGATGCACAACTCAAACCTTGCGAATCCGCAACGGCTTGCTCGCGCTCAGGCTCTTACTTGTGACCAAAACCATGACTACAAGGCCGAGCAACAAGCCTTTGATCATGGGTTGATGGATCAGTTTGTTCAGTACGCAAGTGGAGGAAGCTGCAAAGACAAATCTCTGGTTATGGATTACTACGATGGAAACACTGTTACTGGCCTCTGGAACTACGCCCAGCACTTTGCCATGAGCGATAATTCTTATGGCACCACGTTTGGACCTTCCACCCCAGGTGCCATCAATCTCGTGTCGGGCCAGACACACGGAGCCACACCTGCTACCCTTCCAGGTGCAGTAGCGAACGGAACCATCATCGGCGACCCCGATCCGACATTTGATGCCTGTTCCACAGGGAAGCCAGTGGCATTAAGCGGAAAGAACGTAGGCGATCTTTTGAATCAGCAGAATATTACGTGGGGATGGTTCCAGGGTGGTTTTAAGCCTAGTTCAACAGCTGGAAAGGTTGTCTGCGGCACTGCTCATAAAAATATTGGTGGAGCGACAGTAACAGATTACAGTGCTCATCACCAGCCGTTCCAGTACTACAAGTCAACAGCCAATCCAAATCATCTCCCTCCTACATCAGTATCTAAGGTTGGGAAGACGGATCAAGCCAACCATCAGTACGACCTAAGCGATTTTTGGTCAGCTGCAACCACTGGATATCTGCCAAGTGTGAGCTTCCTCAAAGCCGCAAAGTATCAGGATGGTCATGCTGGCTACTCTGATCCTCTTGACGAGCAGCGCTTTCTTGTCGAAACCATCAATCGGCTTCAGAAACTTCCTTCCTGGAAAGACACGGCGATAGTGATTTCCTATGATGACTCCGATGGCTGGTATGATCATGTCATGAGTCCTATCGTGAACATGTCCAACGATGCAGAAAACGACGCACTTTCTGGCTCCGGTCAATGTGGTACTGCCCGCTCTGGTGCTTACCAGGATCGTTGTGGATATGGTCCAAGACTTCCTCTGCTGGTCGTCTCGCCCTATGCCAAGCAAAATGCTGTAGATCACTCTATAACGGACCAGTCCTCTATCTTGCGCTTCATTGAGGACAACTGGCGGTTGGGACACATTGGGGATCAGTCATTTGACGCCAAGGCAGGAAGTATGAACAACCTGTTCAACTTCTCGCATGCAGATGTTCATAACACATTGTACCTTGACCCTTCAACAGGCGAGGTGCTCAAGAAAGGTTAGTAAAGGCTATCTATTTGTCACTACCTTCGTAGGTTGTACAGATGATGCTCGACGAAAGAGCCTCTTAGAAGAGAAACGTGGTGCTGGTTTGACCAGCACCACGTTTCTCTTCCTCGCTACACGGTAATCGTCCCATCAGCATTGCAATAGGCATCCCACGTTTTTTATCAGTGGGGTCTAGTTGAGGCATTGCTAGCTGCTCCGAGTGCAGCTAGCCGGAAATCGTGACGCACCCATGGCGCAGTGGGATCGCGAGGGACTCGAAATTCTTTTAAAAGTCCTGAAAAACCATGTCCTATGCGTGCCATTGTTATTCCCCGCTTTGGGGATGCTGATGTCCTTTCATACATGAACCTCTAAGCAGGGTGAAGGAGAGCGAGCTCTTCGCTTAGGTGAACACGTCCTCCGCTCCTGCTGATGAAGGATAGTCGGTGGTTGTCCACTGACTAAAATACTTCAAATGATGTACATGATATGCCTGAAGCTCTTGAACGATCTGTTGGGCTTGTTCCCCTGTGGACGCGTACACTGCCAGCACGTGAGAACCTCTCTGTGCCTGCTGCAAATACAGGTCCGCAGGGAAGCCATCGTCGCTTGATACCAAGAAGGCATGGCTCGCTCGTTTGAAGGAAGACGACTGCCGCCGTCTTTGCTGGATGGCTTCAATGAAGGCTTGACTGGAAATGAGGAGTATATCCTGGGCAGCATACCCGGCGTTTTGCAGTGACTGAACGGCTTGCTCCGCCTCCTGCAACTGATCTATGACTCCTATCACATGATTCGTGGGCAAGGATCGCATCGGTTTCTGACTGGTCCTTTGTGACATATTTATCCTCCTAACTTAAACGGATGAGAAACACTGGTGAGCGACAGCTCTCGACCATCTCACATGATGCTTTTGAAAGAGTAGCTTTCACACCAAGAAGCAAACAATGAAAAAGAGCTTTAGTATTTCACTCTCGACACTGTGCCTAAGCAGATGAAGGCCGTTGCCACATGCATCAGCAGCAACGCCCCAACCTCTGGGAATGTCGTGCCTGGGTATAGCCCAACGAATGGGAGCAGCACATCAGGAATCAGTGAGACCAACAACACGGCCCAGGCTATGCGTTGAAACAGGCGTATTGGATGCTTTGCCCATCGCACGATCAGAGCAAAGACGATGACAGCTCCCACGACTCCTATCACAGTAAAGACGATGACACTTCCCAGTTGCAAAGGCAGAAACGTAGGCGCAACAGGAAACAGTGCCTTCACTACCAGTGCGATGAGTATGTTCGCAATGACGGCAGCAAGAACCGTGAGTAAGCCCACTCTCCATAGACGCCCAAATGCGCTCTGATGCTTCGACGTGGTCTGCGATGTGTGTGTTGATGACATAAATCTTTACCTTTCTTTCTCTTGTGCTTACGAGCTCCCTACTTGCTAGAATAGGGAGAGTTCTCCAGGACGATAGCTATTGCTTACGCAACGGACATTGTATAATAAACATCTGTCAGGTATAATACTACTGTCTAGTTGAACAAGAAACAAGATGCAAAAAAGCGTTTGTGTTGGATAAGCAACAGACACACAAAAATGTTGAGAAAGTTCAGGAAACTCATGCAGCCTTCGTTCACGCAAAGAGAGAGAAGAAAGAGAGAGTAGTTTCATGGAACGAGAAGGAAAAAGCGTCGATCCACGAGTCAAACGGACACGAAAGCTTTTACAGCAGGCCCTTATGGACCTGTTACAGGAGAAAAGCTTCGCAGGCATCAGTATTCAAGATATTACCGAGCGGGCGACCGTCAATCGTGCAACGTTCTATGCCCACTTTCCTGACAAGTATATGCTCCTGGATTCCATGCTACGAGAGCTATTTCAGCAGATGATCACACGTCGGTTTCCTGCGACACTGAAATGGGAAGCCGCAAATGTGCGAGTACTGATTCGCTCCTCGCTTGAATTTCTGGATGAGGTTCAACGTCTTTGTAAGCCCTTTGTTGACACGCACTTTGAACTTCTCGTTGGCAAGATCGTCCAACAGGAAATCGCGCACATTCTTCTGGAGTGGCTCAAACACGTACAGGGATTGAAAACCCCTCCGCGAGTGCGTCTGAAAACAGTCGTCTCGACGATGAGTTGGGTGATTTTCGGAACGGCTATCGATTGGACCTTCAACACGCAAATGATTGATGAGCGGGTGCTTTCACCAGATGAGATAACCGACCAGGTTTTTCTGGTACTCACTGAAGGAATAGCGCAGCTCGTCCCAGGACTGTTACCCTGAGAGCTGTTTGCTGTGCTTTCGCTGCTGCAAAGATGTTTTGTGTTCGTTGTCCTCATAGGGGTCAAACCAACCCACGACATGGTTTGCACATATCGTTAGTAATGCTTGCAACAAAATCTGTAGCCAGTTACGTTTGGTGTGAGCAAGCAACTACTGAGCCAGTTTGGACTTCCCACCTACGTAAAGCATGATGGGTCTTCCGCAAAGTTGATGATTCGGGGATGAGGAGCTATGAGAGGGTTTTTGACAGTTTTTGCAAACGTCTCTGTTTTTGCTGAAGCCGCTCTCCAAGCATACTCAATGGTTCTATGATTGTCAACAAGCAAGCGGCGTTTTCTCTGTTTCATCAACTTTGCGGAAGAGCCAGCATGATACGAGACACCCTCATTTTCCTGGATGAGAACGCGCACTTTCCGCCAGTTGTATGAGCAGACGCAAACCAATCTGTAATGTTTTCTCTTCCTGATCCCGTTCAGGATTGTAGGCAGTCAGAGCGGCAGCCTTGATGGGGAAGTGCTTCACAATGGTCCCTATCGCGTGTTCCACCTCTTGAGCGGAAGGACCGCCAGCAGCAGGATAGTCAACACCCGGTGCTTCTTGTGGGTCAATCACATCAATATCAAGATGAAGATAAAAGTCTTGAGCACGAGACGCAAACCCATCGAGCGGAAACATACCCTCAGTTGTTTGCTCTGCCTGCCGCAATTCTTCAAGCGCGACGACCCTGATAGCAGACTGTTCCAGTCGCACACGTTCTTGTGGGTCCAAATCGCGCACACCAACCATCAGCGTCTGAGTTTCTGGAATGGGGATGCTATTGCCAACGCGTGCCCAGAGGTCCTGGTAACAATGTCCCGTGACAATGGCGAGAGGCATGCCACCAAAGAACCCACTTCTTGTTGTTTCAGGAGTATTGAAGTCACCGTGAGCATCAAACCAGATCACACCCGTATGCGCGTGATCAAACCCTGCGAGGATACCCAAACTGACATCGCACATCCCGCTCACGACCAGAGGAAATTCACCTGCAAGGAGAGTTTGCTTCACGACCTGTGCCAGTTTCTTATTGACCGCGATGGACGCATAGCGTGGGTCTGAATGGAGTTCATCCTGGTGTATGCGTTCAACGGTAACGGTCGAGCCTCTCTCCACTAACGCTTGTTCTATTCCTGCTTGCATATAACGCAGTGGGGACGCGCCCGCACCACGATTCTCTTCTTGCTCAAGACTGTAAGGAATCAGAATAAGGCGGACATGCATAGTTCTTCCCTTTCTACTACTATGATATGGAAAGACACTATGTGCTTGAGTGTCTTACAAGATATACTACCACGAAGGTGGCTATCCCAAAAGGACCACTTGTTATAAAACGATAAGAGCCACCTACAGAATACTGTAGCACCCACATAGGACCATGATATAATCTTGATAGCTCACTCTCGATGCGGAGGCAAGCTCGACATGCTGCATATTCATTCTCGCAGAGAACCTCTTACTACTATAGACATTGGAAAGAGTGAGATGTGACACGAAATGACTTGACTGCTAAAAACAGCACAATGTCGAAATCGGCTCTGAACTTCATCGTGGTTCTCTACTCTTTTCGTCATTCTGCTGACGACTCTTTTTTTAGTAATTGAATAACTGTATAGAAGAGTACCTCGACTATGGAGAAATTGTTGCTCTCTTCGGTATTACACGCATCTTTCTGTGAATGAAGAAACACGAATCTTTCATATTTCTCGTTTTTGACGTAGTATGCAGTTGTTGATTGAGAAGGAAGAGAACACAGTGAAACGCCAGGACGTAGCAACACTTGCAGCACAAGAGGCAATCACATTCCGCACGCTCGCATTGGCTCTTGTCTCATGGTGTTTTCTTAGGTACGCTCCCTGTACACACAACGTTCACTAGAAAAAAAGGAGAACTCGAGTATGCGTGATGGAACTCGTGTCATTCGCGCTGGCTTGCCTCGTGCGACGCAAGGAGAGCCATTCCTGCCAGGACCAACATTCGCTGGTCCGTATCATGTAACTGGTGATCCTTCCACCTCTGAGTATACGTATGGTCGCTATCATAATCCGACCTGGACATACTTTGAGCAAGCACTCAGTGAACTCGAAGGTGGACCTGCTCTCGTCTTCGCCTCCGGCATGGCTGCGGTGACGGCTGTTTTAGGTATCACGCTTCGTGTTGGTGACGTGCTGGTCATGCCATCAGATGGCTACTACACAGCTCGGATGCTTGCCGAAGGATATATTGCGTCGCGGGAGATTGAGGTTCGTTTGGCTCCAACTGCGGGAAACGCGCAGGGTGAGCTACTTGAAGGCGCAACGCTGTTATGGCTTGAAACTCCGAATAACCCAGGACTTGATGTTTGTGATCTTGCTGAACTGGTTGCAGTCGCGCATCATCATGGTGCTTTAGTCGCCGTAGATAATACAACCGCTACTGTTCTTGGTCAACAGCCACTTCAACTTGGCGTGGACTTCTCTGTGTCCAGCGATACCAAAGCACTCACAGGTCAGAGTGACCTCATTCTCGGGCATGTCGCGACCCGCGATCCCATGTGGAGAGAACGATTGCACACGTTTCGGACGCAGCAAGGGTCAGTGCCAGGCCCAATGGAGGTGTGGCTTGCTCATCGCTCACTTGCCACGCTGGATATGCGATTGGAACGGCAGTGCAAGAGTGCCTTTGCGATTGCTCAGTTGCTCACCACTCAACCAGAGGTACACCTTGTGCGCTATCCAGGACTGCCACAAGACCCTGCCTATGCACTTGCCTCTCGACAAATGAAGCGCTATGGACCCGTGGTGAGTTTTGTGCTGAAGGGGCAAGCACAAGCCGAACGCTTCTTGGGTGCCTGTCGTCTGGTTTTGCAAGCAACGAGTTTTGGGGGTGTTCACACAACCGCAGAACGGCGCGCACGGTGGGGGGGTGATGCGATTCCAGAAGGCTTCATTCGTCTCAGCGTTGGATGTGAGGACACCCAAGACCTGCTTGAAGACATAGCGCAGGCATTGGGTACGATTTCTACAGAGGCAGAAAGTCATTCTTGAATGCTGATGTTCTAAAGGAAGAGCGGATACTCTTTCGAGTATCCGCATTTTGCGGAGATACCTAAGAGCAGTGTTCCAACACATACCTCTACTTCTGGATTGCCGCAACCACTTCGATCTCAACCAGCCACCCTTCTCGTGCCAGTCTACTTACTTCCACAAATGTTGTGGCCGGTGGAGCTTCGGCAAAATAGCGGTTACGCACCTCGGCTACCTTGGCGTAGTCAGACATATCCCTGACGTAGATATTGGCCTTGACGACATCCCGTAAAGAGCCGTCAACAGCCTTGAGAATGGTCGCAATCTGTTCAAACACAAATTCTGTCTGCATACCAATGTCGTTTTCTCCCACCAGGTTCCCATTCACGTCAAGCGCGATTTGCCCTGCGACAAAGATGAAAGCGGTATCGCCCGTCTCCACTTGTACTGCATGAGAGTAGTTACTGACGGGCGGGGCAATACCGACGGGATTCATGATCGTCTTCTTCACTGAAGCTCCTTGTGAGGTGCGTCGGGTATCAGCCCTACACACCTTTCGTACACATATTCGTACCTACGCGATGTTTTTACCGCAAAGAGAGAAAGTTCACAAGTTGATACATCTCTGTTGTTCTCTCAAACAGGAGATTGCTCTGCGTGGTGTTACGCCAGTGCATTAGATAGTTTCTCCTACGCTTGTTCTAAGCAAAAAGAACTCCTTCTTAAGGGGCCTTGCACTACTCTCAGTATATCGCTTTATTCTACCACTTCCAAGATCATCTCAATTTCGACAGCAGCATTTGAGGGAAGCTGAGCCACTCCGATAGCAGAGCGTGCATGCTGACCCTGTGTCCCAAATACTTCGACGAGTAGGTCTGATGCCCCATTGATCACAAATGGCTGCTCAGTGAACTCTTCAGTGCTGTTCACGAGCCCCAGCAGTTTGACGAGACGACCGACACGATCAAGATTGCCAAGGGCATCATGGGCTGAGCCGAGGATGTCAAGGGCGATCTGTCGTGCAGCCTGGTAGCCTTGCTCCTTGGTCACATCTCGTCCAAGCTTGCCACGAAGAGTGGTCGAGATATGGCCTGATACAAAAAGCAGGTTGCCTGTCTGAACTGTCGAGACGAAGTTCGCAACGGGAACGGTGCCACGAGGCAAGGTAAGACCAAGCGAGGTTAGTTTCTGTTCAATGCGCATTGTACTTCTCCATTCTTATTTTGTCTCTATCTTCTTCAGAAGAAACGATAGTGAGGGTACCTTCACCCATGAGGGAAACAACGTGTCGTATCTTGTGGCAGTGAGTATTACAGTGTTGGTAGTTGAAACAAGAAAATGCAGGGAGACCGCAAGGGTCTCCCTGTTTCCCCCTAATGGACGGAGACCCATGGAATTGTCAAAGCGATAAGTTAATGATGAGAAATCTGCATCAGCTTACGAGGTTTATCTCCTGATGAAATCGGTTGATACTGACCAGACGGAGGGAAAGTGAGTAAATGCTGCCTCAATGCTCATAGAAAGTCTCCTTGTCTCTTTCTTTATCAAGCAAGATGTCGAAGCACGTCAGAGGTCGTTACGATAGTCGCAAATTCCTGGTGGAGATTGGTGAGCGTGATCGCTTGAATCTCTTCTGCTGTGTGAAGAACGCCATCAGGTCCCGTTCGATCAAAGGTCGCGGTTGCATCGGAGACAAAGTAGGCGTCAAACTCAAGATTGCCAGCCATGCGCGTCGTCGTCTCGACGCAGTGGTTCGTGGTCAGTCCAGTAATTACCAGGGTTGTGATGCCTGCTCGTCTGAGACGTGCTTCCAAATCAGTCCCAATAAAGGCACTGTTCACCTGTTTCTGAAGCACTGGCTCCTCACCTTGAGGACGCACGAGGTCTTTGATCTCATTTCCAGGAGAACTGGCGTGGAGCACGGAGTGCGGATTGCGAGAGCAATGTTGAATGTAAAGAATAGGTCTCCCAGTTTGCCTCCATGTTTGTAACAAGGTTGCCATGTTTGTCTCAGCATCGGGATTGTTACGACGACCCCACACAGGGTCATCAAAGCCTTTTTGCACATCAATAAGAAGAAGGGCTGCATTGTGAGGCAAGGAAATCATAACATTCTCCATGGGTTTCTAGCTAAGTACTCTCCCTACGTCTTGTGAAGGGTAGCTTGGCAAACAATACATCTTATGTATAGTGTATGTGCTCTTGAAGAAGAAATACATACATATGCTCTGGCATTTCCCTCATTTTCCCTAAGAAAGACAGGAAAAATAGCAATATGACAGTAGAAAATAAGGATTTGTTTCGCAATCCCTGTCGTCCGATATCGTAACCACTGCCTTCATCGCCCAAAATATGGCCCCAGCCGCCTACTCGTGTAACACTGCCTTCCTCGTTACGTCCTAAAGCTATCGAGCCTGTCCCGACAATCAATACGATACCTGCGACACCTGGTAGAGCGCTTAAAGCGAGGTCAGCATCGTTTGTTATCTGCACTGAAGATGCGAGTGTATGTAGATGTGATACGAGCAGAGCACTATCCGAGGGACGATCAACACCTGCAAGACCAAGCCAGGCTTTACAGAGTGGCAAGGCGTCAGCTACTTCATGGGTTGCGCGCATCACTGCACTGTAGATATTCTGTATCGCCAGCTCAAGCCCAACTGCAACATAATTCGCGCTACCAGCCAGTCCGCGCCCACATTCACGCCCTTGCTCATCGACAATGACCGCCAATGTTTTACTTCCGCCACCATCCACACCTAAATAATAAAGGGAAGCCATGTATGATTGCTCCTTCTATTGAGATCTGGTTTTGCTCTATGAGAGCAATTGTTCGCGTTTCATACTGGTATAGATGGAATGAGGTCTGTAAGTGGTTTATTGTATAGACCACTTACACTTGTTCTATCATGCTCTACTTTAGACTCGGCGTCAAGTAATTACATGAAAATCGCAGGGCTTTTCTTAAAGGCTATACGTAATTGAAGCCAATGGGCGTAGGGATGAGTTCTAGCATGTCAGTGTGTTATATCGGGCATGAGGAAATACTTATTCCTCATGCCCGATATAACACACTAATAGTAGCAGGCATGGCTGTTCTCAGAACCATGTCTTGTCTAAAGGAGAATGTATGAGCAGTCCCAACGACTTCAACAAGCAGATAATCGAGGAGTTTCGTGCCAATGGTGGCAAGGTTAGTGGTCAGTTCGCTGGTGCACCCTTGCTCTTGCTAACCACGCTTGGAGCGAAAAGCAATCAGCCCCGCATCAATCCACTCGTATACTCGAAAGATGGTAATAACATCGTCATTATTGCGTCCAAAGCTGGTGCACCCACCAACCCCGATTGGTACTACAACATACTTGCCCATCCAGAGGTAACGGTTGAGGTAGGTACTGAGCGTTTTCAAGCTCGTGCAGTGGTCCCAGAGCGCCAGGAGCGTGATCGCATATTCAATCAGGTAGTAACGCAGATGCCCGGCTTCGCTGAGTACCAGAGGAACACCTCCCGCATCATTCCAGTAGTAGTTCTGGAACGCACGGCTGTAGAGGTCTAATTCATTGCCTGCGATATCCCTTCCTCTCCTTTGTATAGAGGCTTCTTTTGCATACCCACGTCCATACTCGTTCTCCCCCTCGGGTATGTGAGCATGGAAAGGGAGCCTCTCCCCTCTTTTGGGACACAATAAGAATATCCAAACCAGAAGAATGAGAGATGTAGGGACTTCATGCACGCACAGATTAATGCATGCAAAGTTAGTATTATTGGGACCTTGCTATACTGGAAGGAGAGGCGCTCAACTGCCTACAGCTCCCATACTTTGGAAAGGTCTTAGATACTGTGATACAGCTCTCACGCATTCATCAACTGGGGACAAGACGAGGAGTACGGATACTAGCAACACTCTTATTGTGCTTCATCTGTACGTTGTTTTTTATTCCACTACAACGTCATTTCCCCTCCGCTACAGCCGCTACGCCCCATCTTTCGTTGCCTTCGGGACCCGTCAGCAAGACGTGGTACTTCGCGGAGGGAAGAGTAGGGAAAGGCTTCAAAGAGTTACTTACGCTGGACAATCCTGACCCTACCGTGGATTGTGCCGTTACAGTACTGTATCTCTACACACTCGATGGAAGTTCAACACCTGCAAGTAAGGTTGTGCATGTAACAGTGAACCACGCGACCCGTTTTACCGAACGTGTGAACACAGATTTAGATATTCAACCTCTGCAAACTCCTGCCACTACACTTTCAACGATTCTCACCGTTGATGCGAGTACAACCCCCACCTGTAAGGGAATCGTAGCTGAGCGTCCCATGTACTTCTCATTTCATGGAGCAACAAGTGGAAGTGATGTTTTAGGTGCCACAACACTCAGCACAACAGCCTACTTTGCGGATATGCAAACGCAAGGAAATATCCTCTCTTTCCTGACAATCCTGAATCCGCCTGGTGGAAATGCAGCAAACGTTGTCTCCAGCTACTATAGTGGAGGCAAGAAGGTTAATTCACAGAAGCTTCTCGTTCCCTCTGGCACACGCAGCACTCTCTCCCCAAACGACATTGTTCTTCCACAACATGTTGCTGTTATTATCACCTCAGATCAACCCATCCTCGTTGAGCGTCCAAGCTACTTCAGCAACGTCACAGAAGGAAATGCGGGAACGCTCTCTAGCGCAAGTTCGCTGCTTGGAGTTCCAGCCCTTACAAGCGATATGCTCTTTGCCGAAGGCTACACAGGTGGACACTTTCAGGAAAACCTGGTTCTCACCAATGTGAGCGGAGCGCCAATCAACGCGATTGTCAAACTCGAATACAAGAACGGACATACACAAACACTCACACGGTCACTAGCTGCTCTAACGCAGACAATTCTTGATGTGAGCGCCCTTGCAACTCATCCAACCGGTACCTGTGATGCGCACCCTTGCACAATCTCGCCAGAGGTTTCTGCTGAGGTCATAGCGTCTGCGGGCATCGTAACTGAGCGTGAGATGTTCTTCATTTACACGCACACGGTCAACGGCAAGACGCTCACGACATCGGGCGGAACAGAGGCCACAGGCGAGGACGCGTCAAAGGCATACACGACATATACCTTTGCCGAGGGGTATACAAACACAGGATATAACGAATGGCTGACGCTGCAAAATCCTACCCTCAACCCTGAAACAATCTATATAACGTTAATGAATGGTAATGGTCGCTCTTCTACACAAACATTTTCCCTGGCTTCACTCAGTCGAAACACGTATGATATTACTCAACTTGTCGCTCAGTACCTTGTTCACGCAGGTGATAACTACCATGCGTATGAAGTCTCTATGACGGTTCAAGCAGCGAATGGAGCAGTTTTTGCGGCTGAGCGGCCCATGTATTGGAATACCGCAGGGTCCTCGTTCCCCACACATGGAGGAAGCGATATCATTGGATACGGTGCAACGATAACACAACCAGCCACATGGCCCGCATTTGATGGAGGTGGTCAGCGTACAGGAGTTAATACTGCTGAAACGACGCTCACTTCTAGCAACGTAGGCAGCCTTACGCGACTCTGGCAACAAAAACTTTCTACGACTGCCGATAGCTCTCCTGTTGAGTTGCCAAATGTCACGACACCAGCAGGAATGAAAGACCTTCTCTTCATCACTACAAAGGCGGGAAGTTTGCTTGCTGTCGATGCGGCAACGGGAAATGTTCTCTGGCATCAAGATACGCAGGGGCCAAACTATACCACCAGTTCACCTGCCCTCGACCCATCGTATCAATTTGTCTACAGTTATGGGCTGGATGGCAAGGTACACAAGTATGCCGTAGGATCAGGTGCTGAAATACTTGGGAATGGCTGGCCTGTGCTTATTACACGCATACTTAATGTCGAAAAAGGGTCCTCGTCTCTTAACGTAGGTAGTGGCTATCTGTATATGACGACAGCGGGCTATCCTGGTGATAGAGGACACTATGAGGGCCATATTGTCGCGGTGAACCTCGCGACAGGCGTCTCGACTGTCTTCAACTCATTATGTGCCAACATTAAGCAACTCCTGGATGCAAATCCTGGTGATGCAAACTACTGTCCAGATGTGCAGTCCGGCATCTGGTCACGTGGTGGCGTGGTACTTGATCCTGTAACGGGTAACATTTTTATCACGACAGGCAATGGGCTGTACACAGCGAATACGGGTGGACACGATTATGGCGATAGCGTCATTGAACTTAGCCCCGACCTTACCAAAATCATCGACACCTACACGCCGAGCAACTATGTTTCGCTTAGAGCGAATGATGCGGACCTGGGAAGTGCAGCACCTGCACTCCTACCTCCACAGCTAGGGAGTTCAACGCCTTTCATGGCAGTGCAAGCAGGAAAGGATAACACACTACGTCTCCTCAATCGACAGAACCTTTCGGGGCAAGGTGGTCCCAATCATGTTGGTGGCGAGCTACAAAGCGTGAGCCTACCACAGGGAAACGATGTAGATACGCATCTGGCAGTGTGGAATGATCAGAATGGTACCACCTGGGTTTTCGCCGCCAATGATAATGGCTTATCCGCGTTCAAGATTGTCACGAATGCGAAAGGACAGAGTTCATTACAACTCGCTTACACGAACAAAGAGAGCGGAAGTTCACCCATCATCGCTAACAACATCCTCTTTCTTCAAAGCAACGGCGTTCTTTCTGCTATGACACCTACAACTGGGGCCATCTTGTGGAGTAGCGCGCAGCAATCGGCAGGAGGGTCAATCGGAAGTCTGCACTGGCAAAGCTTAATTGTCGTCAATGGACGAGTATATGTACCTGATAACGCCGGTCAATTAACGGCCTATGGGCTGCCGCATTCTTGATACGCTCAAGGCGAGAGACAATACAGGGGAGCAGGTTACTGCACATAGTGACCTGCTCCCCTATATTTTTACTACCTAGCCAATAAACGCTTTTGCGAAGAGTCGTACAGAATTCAGGGTCGTTGTATCGGGGAAGGTGAGCAGTAGTTCTTGCACGCCTGCGGCCTCGTACTCTGCTAAACGCTGACGCAGCGTATCAGGAGTGCCAACAAGAGCGTCTTGTATTCGATCACCAAACCGACTTCTGACAACAGCAGGAATCGATGCAAGGGCTTGCTCTTCAGTTTCTCCAATAGCACAGAACGTCGATGAAGTACGATGAATGCTCTCGTAGTCGCGGCCTACCGTCGCACAGTGTTGTTTGATCACGTCAAACTTATGCTTAACGGTAGCCATATCACCATTGACATTGCAGGCATCACCATATTGCGCGACGAGTTTGAGCGTTACCTTTTCGCCACCACCACCGATGAGTAGAGGAATATGTGGTTTTTGCACGCCTTTCGGTTGATTGATCGCTCCATGCACCTGGTAGTACTGGCCTTCAAAGACAGCCTCTTCCTGCGTCCACATCGCTAGAATCACTTGTACAGCATCACGCAAGTAACGGAGCCGTTCGGGTGCATCAGGATAGTCATAGCCATAGGCACGGTACTCGTGTTCGTACCAGCCTGCACCAATACCAAAGTTGAGCCGTCCATGACTAAGGACATCGACCGTACTCGCCATCTTCGCCAGAAGTGCAGGGTTTCGGTAGCCGTTGCAACTTACCATCTGTCCAATGCGCACACGTTTCGTATCGCGTGCCAGTGCCGCAGTACTCGTCCAGCACTCGAATGTCACTTCCTGCGATGGTTGCGGAATGGTATGAAAGTGATCGACAAGCCAAACCGATTCGTAGCCCGTCTCATCTGCGGTCTGCGCAACACGGGTCATCGTCTCATACGCTTCGACGGGGTCCTTGATGTGAGCCAGGTCCATTGTCCAACCTTGAGGAAGGACTAAGCCAAACTTCATAGCCATAAACGAATACCTCTTTCTTTGTAGTAGTAGTTCTGCGCTTCAGATAACAGAGCGAGAGGAGCCTTCGAAGCGACCTATAAGCATACCTGTTTACAACCATATCGAAAGAGCATGCTTTGCGCTAGCCTCTGTTCTCAAGTATAGCACGTCAGGACGCACAAGCGTAAACGATCATCCCATAACTTGCCTGCAAGCATTATTTTGTGTTAGAACAGATAGAGTCCCTAATGCGGAGACGCTCTTCAAATCTGCACTATTCTGCCCTTACTTGAACAAACGCCAGCAGAGCGTATTGCTAAGGCTATCAAATTTCCACGATATCATCTTGTGGTTGAAGGGTGGGAACATGCACATGAACGGTATCAGGATATTTTAATCCTGTTCCTGTATTGAGCAGAACCACGCGCTCATCTTCCTTAATCCAATTTTCCTGACGTAGTTTTTCGGCGGCAGCAAGCGTTGCGGCACCTTCAGGACAGGCAAAGAGACCTTCGTGGGCAGCAAGCGTTGCTTGCGCTTGCAGTAGTTCGTCATCGCTTACGGCAATTGCGCAACCATCTGTACTACGCACGGCATCTAAGACGAGAAAATCACCTAGTGCTTTAGGAACATTGATACCAAAGGCAAGAGTCCTGGATTCTTTTTTGAACTGTGACTCGGCTTTGCCTTCTTGCCATGCCTGAACTTGCGGCATCAAGGTCATAGCGTGCAAGTAATGGAGACCCACATATACAAAGATGGGCGAGTGTATCTGCATTGTAAAGTGCATGACATCGAGGACATTCAAGATGTGCAAGAAAGCTAAAGGGGAATGCCATTACCATCTCCTGTGTTAGTGATATCAGACATCGTGTATTACCGTAATTACAACAAGCGGTAAGGGAAGCATCATTCCCTCAGCCACTTGCAACACGACGTTTGTTGGTATGAAACGTAGCCTACTTTCATCGGGAACAGGACCACTATCCAAAGGGGGACGAGTATATGCAGAAAGATAATACAGCTCCTATAACTGAAGAGACATCTACACAACACCCACTACGAGAGCGGGTCGGTCTGGTCGTGTCCGGTTCAGACACGAGGGCAGCAGTAGCAGCGATTGTGGCAGCGGAGGCGGCTGGTGTACAACAAATCTGGATGACGCAGAGTACACCCGAGCCAGACACCTTGACAATATTCGCGGCGGCGGCAGTCCAGACACACCATGTGCGTATGGGAACTGCAATTGTGCCAACCTATCCGCGCCATCCTCTCGCGTTAGCCCAGCAAGTGCTAGCACTATCCGATCTTGCTCCTGACCGAATACGGTTGGGCAGATATAACGTCTTTAATAATAAAGAAGAGAAACACCCACTGAAAGTTGACAACCGAATAGGATAATAGCCCCCTCTATGGTCTGATAAAACTTGACTTCACACACAGTGGTATGTCCTCATTGTCATATTATTCGGTTGTCAAAAGTATTAGACCCCCACAACGGACAACTGCGAGACTAACAAACGCCAGCGGTTCCAGCAGGGATGCCATTGCAAACATCGCTCTTCGTAATAAATTTGTCGGCAATGACAGTCGATACAATGGTAGCACGGTCAACCGTAACAGGAGTATCGAGAATTGCAGGGATATTCCCACCGTCGAAGGTTGCAATTGTTACGCCCTGTGTTAACGAAGCAATATTTGTGCCAGCATAGAGTGCCTTAACGAGGACACCTGTTGATTGGGCCTCTTGCACAATAGGCTTGTAAACGGTCATATTTTGTGTACCTAAGAGAATATTATGAATACCAGTAATCGTCGCATCTTGACCCGTTACAAGCACCTTCCCATCCAGGTTAACGGCTTTCAGTGCTGTGATAACACTGTTTGCCAGACCATCATTTGCAGCGTACACAACCTGGATATTATTCATTTGGTCGGCTAAAGCTGTCTCCATCTCTGCCTGAGCAGTACTATTGTTCCAATCGGGTGTAAAGTTCTCATAGACGTTCTTCAGGTTTCCATCCGCAAATAATGCATCAAGGACCGAATGTGCTCCCTTGCTAAACATCAGCGCATTGGTATCGGTCTGTGAGCCACTAAGCATAACGGTGTTAACGGCACCGCCCCTCTGATAGTGCTGATAGTGTTGGGCGATATATTGCGCTTGCAGCTGACCCACCTTTTCATTATTAAAAGAGACATAGTAGTTCACGTCCTTAGACTGGATAAGACGATCATACGCTATCACAGGGACGTTCTGCGCTTTGGCTTTTGCAACAATAGAAGATGCTGCGACACTATCATGAGCACCGACTACCAGGATACAGTCACCATTCATCAGGTCCGTCTCGGCCTGGCTTAATTGGGTAGCAGAACTATCATGAGCATTGCTATAGTCGATCTGCACGTTAGGAATAGCTGCACTTACAGCCTGCACGAGCAGCGGATGATCTTTTGTCTCCCAGCGATCTGACGAGTTCGTCTCAGGAAGTAGAATACCAACCTTTGTACACCCTTTACCACCACTAGCAATAGGTAGACCTCCACCAGTTCCAATACCACTATCGCATGAGACAAATAGTATACTAGCAAGAATGACAAGACCAAATACTGTAGCGCGTGCACTGCCAAAGAGCTTCATTTTTGCATTGTCCTTTCACATGAACTACTCCCCAACCACCTGTCGGAGTTGTTTAATAACATCCTCTAGTTGGGCAGAAGCTTCAGCAGCAGAAGCTGCACCATCCACCAGTTGGTCCGTCACCTGCATTGTGACACGTATCGCTGTAGAGAGACTCTTGCTACTTCGTTCCTGGTGAATTGCTGCATTTTCAATATAATTCGCGGTAGTCACGATCTGCTCTAAATGCTGCTGCATTTGCCATGCCTCAAATCGTTGCCAATTGTGCATGAGTTCACTCCCTATTGCATCTAAGCGACGAGCGGCAACACCAGTTGCCTCTGCATAATACTGCACCGATTTCAACCCGGTCTGGGAGGTCTCAACAATCCAGCGTTGCTCTGTCGTTGTAACCTGTTCACGCCCGGCCAATTCGTTCAATGAACGACTACTTTTCAGCAGAGACGAAACCGATTTTAGGATGGGTTGTGTGATACTACGTCCAACGAAGAGACCAATGAGTGCCGCCAAAAGTGTGATAAGGGCTGTAATCAGAATAAGGTAGATATCTTGCTGGTTTGCAGCACCGATAATCGTGTTTACAGGTCTAAGCACAAGGTATGTCCAAGGCACAACCTGACACTTCACACGATAAGCTTGAAAGGGCTCGCTCTGTAATGCGGGGGTTAGTTGGAAGGTTGGTGGTGTTTGCACGTCTTGCACTATATTGGCAAGTGTTGGATCAGGCAAAACATTGACAGCCACTCGACTATTTCCATAAAGATTTTCGTCGCTAATACGTTGTTGTAGTTGTGATGTGAGAGGGGCAATAGCCTTGAAAAGAGCTGGTGGCAACGTAACTTGTGTCGTATCTGTATTAGTGTATGCAACACGTATACCATGACTATCAAGAATCATAGCATAGCTTCCAGGTGCAGCATTTGTCTCATTGTTGACTGAGGTCCATATTTCGTTAAGTTTGAGTGTTGAACGCCCAAAGCCAAGCAATCTAGTATCTGGAGCAGTAATGGATGTATAAATATCAATGAAGGCCATGTGCGTCGTATCATCAAAATAGACATCAGAAATACGTGTTTTGTTCGCGCCATGCAACTGCTGCATGATTTCTGGCGCGACCATGTATTTACCACGCAAACCAGGTAGTGCAGGATAGGACAAGCGAATTTTTCCTCGCGCATCAAAAAGCGTCCAGGTGCTATAGTTTGGATCAAGGCGATACCCTAAAGCTAATTCGTCAAGTGCTTGTTGCCTGAACAACTTTTCGCCTGCAAGATAGTGTTGAATTGCAAAGTATTGTCCCAGAACGCTTACATCCTGCATACGCGCAACGAGCAAAGCGTCTATACTCTGGGCATGCATCTGTGCATCATTCCCCATTTGTTTCTCTGCTTGTGCTAACAATGTAGGACGCAAGATCAGTTCACTCACGGTAACAGTAATGAGTAGCGGAATGACAACGGCAAGCACAAGAAGCACAGAGACTTTCACGGTAAGAGAAAGCCTCCTATGTGAGGATGGTGCAGACCTGGATATAGACATGAATTCACTTCCTCCTATACTAGAGCACACCTACTGCTGAATAAGACCACTGCGCTCTAAATCGTTAAGTAATTCCTGCACCTCATCAGAACTCCGTGCCATCAGACGTGCAAGATCACCTTTCCCACGTTGTCCATCAATCAGTAAAAGCAAACGGCGATGAAGACGCGGAAGCTGCATGTTTCCTGGCTGTTGTAATATTGCTTCACCTGAGTTCAGACGTAGGGGTGGTGTAGATTGTTCTCGTACACCACTACGGTATTGAGATGACTCGTTTCCGTTCATCAAGGTCGGGGTATGAGCGCTAGATATCTTGTCAGACACATTGCTCCTATATGATGGTGGGAGTTGCGGAGGATAGACTGAAGATGCTTCATCTGCAACACGACTAAGCAAGGCGAAACGACATACCTGCCATGTATTGAGATATTCAAATGCATCAATCCCAGTTTGTACACCTACTCTTGCCTCAACAATACGTCCATCAACAAAGATGATAAAACCCTCTTCTACTGCTTTGCCCTCGCCACGCTCGACTGTGAGCACACCACTCTTGCCTCCAATGTGTATGATGTGAATAACATCAGCGAGGCGGTCGGTCATTGTTTGGCGTTGCGGTTGCATATGACCCACCTTGACCTAAGAGAACTAGACCTGAGATACAAGAGATTAACCTTGTGTTAATATACATCAAGGTTTGATGAAAAGGGTATACATAGTACTATTTACTATTTAGCGTGTATTATTCTACGCTACAGAGTACCCAACGCGCCTCGCGAGGTTGATTGGGCAATTGTAGGGCATCTTTTATGACGCTCTACATCTTTACACCATCGATATAGATGTGCCGTAGCCCCTGCAAGATCTGCTCCAGCGAGAGGCCTCGCTCGTTGCGTTGAAAGCGGTAGAACATGGGATTGAGCGTGGCAAGTATGGCATCCGCGGTGAAAGAGGTATCAAGAGGAGCCAGTTCTTTCCGCTCTACGGCTTCGATGAGCAAGCCTGTAAAGAGATCATGCAGCCAGAGATAGAACGGTACATGTTGAGCGTTTGCGACTTCACTGCACAATGTCTCTTGCATCTCTGTTAGCACGACCGGTCCTAATAAAGCACCTTGCTCCTCGAGAAACGCGATACTTAGAGACATCACGCCATCTAGTCGCTCAAGTGCGGGAGAGGTTGCCTTTGTGTTGAAGAGCGATGTGATATCTGCAAGAAGTTGCTCATGCTGCTCCTGCAGTAGGTCCATACACAGTTCGCCCTTGTGGGCATAACGTCGGTACAGCGTTCCTTGCCCAATGTCAGCAGCTTTAGCTATCTGGTGCATACTCACAGCATGGACACCGTGCTTGGCAAAGAGGTTTTGCGCAACGTGTAGAATACGTTGGCGATGCTCCATTGCATCACGCCGTTCATGTCGCACACGTCCACCAAAGGAAGATGGTATGTTCTGAGACAATGAGGCATTCCGCATTTCTTCTATCACTACTCTCACTACTCTCTCCGCTTGACAAACGGACACTTGTCCGTTACAATGTATTATGCATGGATATCTGTCCGCATAGCGCATTGTACCATATTGTGATACATTGGTCAACACTCCGCCGTTTGCAGACAAGGGTACAGAATCGTAGACAAAGGTTCCTTTTCTTGGACATCTGTTCCCTTTCCATTTTTAGATGCCTGAGAGAGAACAGGTGTATGAGCACAACAATATCCAAGTTGATGTTCACTCGTATACCACGAATCACGCGGTAATCTATATATTAGCCTCCCGTCGATACAGGACCGTATCTTGTTGTTGGGAGTTTCGTGAGAGGAAGTATACCATGTCGAATAGACCGGCTATTGTAGCCGAGGGACTTCAAAAACATTATGGAAAAACACAGGCCCTCGCCGGCCTTGATTTAGTCGCCGAAGAGGGAACTGTGCTTGGCGTTCTCGGTCCCAACGGGGCTGGCAAGACAACGGCAGTACGCATCTTGACGACACTTTTGCAGCCCGATGCAGGTCATGCAGAGGTTGCCGGATTAGACGTTGTGAAGGATGCTGACGCATTGCGCTCACGTATTGGTCTCGCGGGTCAATATGCCGCTGTTGACGAATACCTTACTGGTTATGAAAATCTGAAGATGTTTGGGCAGTTATACCACTTGTCGGGAGCGCTTGCAAAACGACGTGCCAATGAACTACTCGAACGCTTTGATCTGGTCGATGCCGCTGGACGCCCTGTAAAAACATACTCAGGCGGTATGCGGCGTCGCCTCGACCTTGCAGCAAGCTTGATTGTGACGCCACCTGTCATCTTCTTAGATGAGCCAACAACTGGTCTTGATCCACGTGGTCGCCTCGCGATGTGGGACATTATTAGTAGCCTCGTCTCCGAAGGCACAACAGTGTTGCTCACAACGCAGTACCTGGAAGAGGCCGACCTACTGGCGAACAAGATCATAGTTGTCGATCACGGACGTGTGATCGCCAAAGGCACAGCCGACGAACTAAAAACACAGGTCGGTGGTGAACGCCTTGAGATCACCGTGGCACGCGGTGGTGATCTGAATGCAGCACTGCAAGCGGTCCGTTTGTATGGCGCAGGCGAGATTCAGACTGATGCTGCAACACGCCGCTTGGTTGTACCGGTGGCACGTGGAGCGCAACTGCTCGCATCTGTCGTGCGCGATCTCGACGCGGCACAGGTTCCCCTGGACGACCTCGCATTGCGTCGCCCGACGCTTGATGATGTCTTCCTCACACTAACTGGACGCGCCGCTACCGAAGAGGATGCGCCTATAGATGAAAAGGCTGCTCGGCCTTTAGCAAGGAGTTCACGATGAGCCGCGATGTCCGTATAGCTGAACCATTAGTACCACAGGTGCGTCCTGCACTCTACTGGACGTTTGCTGATGCGCTTGTACTCGCACGACGCAACTTGACACAAATTCCTCGTATTCCCGAAGAATTAATCTTCTCAACCATTCAGCCAGTCATCTTCGTCCTGCTCTTCCGCTATGTGTTTGGCGGTGCGATCGCAGTAAGCGGAACAACGTATGTCAATTACCTGATGGCAGGTATCTTCGCACAAACGGTCATCTTTGGCTCGACTACAACAGGTATTGGGCTTGCGAACGACATACAAAAGGGCCTGGTTGACCGCTTCCGCTCGTTACCGATGGCGAAATCAGCCGTCCTCACAGGTCGCACATTGTCCGATCTGGTGCGTAATGTCATTGTTGTGGCAATCATGTGGATTGTTGGTCTACTCGTTGGTTTTCGACCAGAAGGCTCATTTCTTTATCTAGCGGGAGCAGTGGGAATGCTCTTGCTTGTCAGTTTTGCCTTCTCGTGGATATCAGCAACGATCGGCTTGGCGGTAAGTAGCGTAGAGGCGGCGCAATCGGCTGGCTTCATCTGGCTCTTCCCGTTAACGTTTGCCAGTAGTGCATTCGTGCCAACGAAAAGCATGCCCGGCTGGTTGCGTGCTTTCGCGGAGCATCAGCCTGTTTCATTAGTTGTCAACGCGGTACGTGGTCTGCTACTCAATCAGCCTGATGCCACAACAATCTGGCAGGCGGTTGCCTGGTGTGTGGGCATTCTCGTTGTCTTCTTCCCTCTAGCAGTGTTGGCCTATGGACGCCGTACAGCACGGTAGAAGGTTTCATCAACACAAGCGGCATGGGTTGTAGCCCATGCCGCTTGTGTTGATGAAACTGATCTTATTTAAAGAGCGTCGGGACATTCGTCGTGTAAAACTCAGCTTCAAGGTACTCCAAAAGCAAGGCAAAGTTCAGGATGTCAGCATCGTTCTTCAGCGCTGCTGATGGGTCCTGACCACCATTCAGGCTAGAGATGAAGGGAGAAACGTCCTTTACAATGTCTGCCTGCATGATTGGCTTGTCAAAGGCTCCGTTAGCGCTCACTGGCTTGCTTAGCAGCACATCAAGGAAGCCTGCATGTCGCGCCTCAATCGTCAAGATTGAGCCTGCGGCTGCAAGATAGGCCTTCGAGGTGATGGCAGGAGCCGCCATCAGGTATGCTCCAACGCCAACATTCTCGAAAACTTGAGAGAGCTTGGCAAAAGAATTCAGGTCCGCCTGCATGAGTCCCTTAAAGGTTGGCTTGGGGCGAACAGTAGCACCTGCTTTTTGTAATGCTCCCTTTAGGAATGTTACGTGAGCGGTCTCATCGTTCATGATTTCGGTGAACGCTGCCTTGCTATCTGAAAGTGCGGGAAGTGCCAATCCCATAGGTGCGGTTGTTGATGTTGGTGTATTAGCCGTTGTTGTCGTCTGCGAGCCACCTGTTGTAGTCGTCTGACCGCCACAAGCAGCAAGCAATCCAACAGAGGCAGCTATTGCAACCCCTCCAACGGAACGGCGTAAGAACACACGACGTTTAGGTTGTACAAGAGCATTATTAGTATTTTCAGTCTCGATTGAGTCCATCATAATTTCCTTTTTCTGCCGCCGTGATCTGAAAAAATTCTGGCATATACTCACGGTGGCCTACGTACAACTATATAGTGGGCGACAAGATTGTCGTACATGTTCAGTATAAGAGTCGCTCCAAAAGCATTACATAATACGAGGTTTACAATCCCTTAATATCAGCATGCTACAATCTCTTTAAAAGTAAAAAGAAGGAGTATTGTCATGGCAAGAACAATTCTAGATGCACAACTACAAGCGATTACAACACATATCACGAATTTAGGGATATTGATCGAGCAAGCACTAGAACAAGCACTGCAAGCGGTGGAGACAGGCGATCAAGCACTATGTGGCTTGGTCGTTGCATCCGATACGACGATGGACGATTTGAGAACAGAAATAGATCGGCTGACATTCCAGTCGCTTACACTTCAGCAGCCACTTGGGGGCCGCGATCTGCGCTTTCTTTCGTCCGCACCGTCAATAACAGCAGACATGGAACGAACGGGAGACAATGCAGTAGGCATTGCGAAGCTGCTTTTACGCATGGCTCCTCTGCGTAAAACAGGTGTGAGTCGGCTTGAAATCAACGATTCGTCCGCGACAAGCGATGGTCAAGAGCAAGTATCTTCCGATCATCCTGTTACCGAGGCATCAATTATCGCAGGCATTCTCGCGCTTGGACAAGCTGCACGCACTATGCTCCATAAGACAGTACAAGCTGTTTCTAATAATGATGCACAAGCTGCACAAGCACTTTTACAGGAAGACGATCTGGTAGATGAACGCTACCATGCAGTACGCCACGATTTAATGACCATGTTATCAGGCATTCATGCCATTCCCGCGTTGCAGCAGGATGGGCTTGCAATGCAACGCATGACCTACTGGCTCTGGATTGCACATAACCTGGAGCGTGTTGGCGACCACTGCACCAACATCTGTGAGCGTATCGTCTTCTTCCTCGAAGGCGATAGAGCAACTCGCTAGGTAGTTTTATCACTAATAGAGATGCATAAGGCAATACCAATGGTATCGCCTTATGCATCTCTATTAGTGATAATTTTAGACTTTTACACAAATATATGCTATACTATGTATAGGACGTTCGTTCAGAATAAGCAAAAATACCACAGAAGCTGACTCTTGCTCTTCTCATCCACTTGACATACTTTTCAATGCCACCTTCATCTCACTATTTGTAAAATGTCCTCAAAAGAAGGTCTGGTCCAGAAAGATGCAGAATTATTTGTTGGTACTAATGTATAGCATCAAGAGAAAGGTAGACAACTATCATGGAAACGAATATCGAAGGAACCTACTTTCAAGAGGGTGATCGTGTGCGTATCATCTGTACAGGTGAACAAGGACAGGTCAATGCCGCCGATGGTGGGGTTGTCTATGTGCTCATGGACGTCACAAACGAGACCAAAGTCTTCTCTGCCCGTGTGGACAGGGACGCCTACATAGAACTCGTCACACTATAGACTGAGTCTCTTTCCTGTAGAGGCCTAAGTAATTAGGCCTCTACATCGTGTTTGTGCATCCAAACCGCCCTCGTGACCGTGTCTTAAACGACATGCACATTTTGGAGCACCCTTAGAGCAATGGCCTCTCTTCGTGCACACACGTTTAAAGGCTGGTCAGGGCAAGATGAGTTATACATGGTAGGAAGAGAACAGGTACTCAATAACAGACCATGCATATGTGCTATACTATAGATAAGACTTGCAATCTCGCACCTCTCTTATTATCCCTTAGAAAAGCATATACGAAGCAAAAACCTACTCACCTAAACAGACTATAAGAAACATTGTTAGAAGGAAAACTCAATGAGCAAGCAGTTTGCTGAGCCAAACGGGAGACCTGACGGACATGCATCCCCACCCAGAGTTAGCAGCATCACTTATTCCGCACGTATTCAAGAAGCTATGCGTTACGATAAGCTCTACTCCACGGACTATCCACTCGTTATCTCCATTTTAAACGCGGTCACACGTGGTCTTACGCCAGAGCAATGGCAAGAAGAGGAACACCGTCGTATCACAAGGCTTACCAATCAAGCACCAGACAAGGAACGAACACACGCTGATATGGTTAACCGTTATGAGCAGACTATTAGCAATCTGCGTGATTTGCAGCTCTGGCCCTGGTAGTGTCGTCTATTGTAGTGTCAGGCTAGTGAAAAGAGGTTCTATTGAAACTAGATAGGCAAACGAGAACCTTCGCAAAACAAGTCCAGGTAGATTTACTTGGCCTCGTCGATGCAGACCTCTTCCAAACCATCCAGCTCTGGACTAGTGAGGGACAGGCAAGCTATGTCTCGCTGGAAACATATCTTGCACTGGGCTATACGCACGATATAGATGATAGATGTTCACTTGATATGCTTTCAGCACAGGAGAGGATAGGAGAAGCACGATGGGCGGCACCCACTCCACAGCACCTGCGTAGTTTGTTGATAAACATGTCGATGCCATTGTTCGTACAACATGTACTCCCACTTGCGTTTGAATCGTTGCACGTCCTTCATCCCGAATGGGGTGAGGGTGCAACCTTCAATGCACATCTTGCTAATCATCTACGAAGGGCAAGACATCAAACGCTAGCATATCCTGTTCTCGATATACCCTTACGTTTTAGAGAATAGCTACTTTCAAACCTGCTTCTGCACTCTCAATTGCCCCAAAAACCATTGCAAGACTTTTGATGTTGTCGGCAGCATTTGTCTCTGGCTGTGTTCCATTCTGAATGCAGGTGAAAAACTCCTGAATAATGCTCGCATGTCCACCGATATTCTGCGCGTCGTAGGGTGGGATAGCAATGTCGCTGTAGGTAGAAATAAATCCTTCCGTTTCTTTGACGACCTGAGCATGTGTGATTTCTCCTCCGTTCCAGGTAGCACTGCCTTTTTGCCCAATAAAGCGCCAATCACACTCCCAGGACGTCGGGAGACCTTCCGCACACCAACTGCCACGATAGGTATAGATAAGGCCATTGCTCATCTCAAAAATTGCTACCGCCGAGGCGTCACGGTCATACCATGACCCCTGTGGATTCCATTCATAGCAGTAGACGGACACCGCATCTGCTCCTGTGAGCAAACGGGCTGCATCAAACGAGTGAATAGCCATATCGAGCAACAGTACATGCTGCATAGAGTCACGAAAGCCGCCAAAGTGCGCCCCAATATAGAAATCGCTATTGACGGTGGTCAGCGAACCTAATGCACTTGAAGCAAGAAAGTGCCTCATACGACGGATATTGGGATCATAGCGACGGTTCTGAATGACCGCAAAAATTTTATCGGCTTTTTGTGCGGCGGCAATCATCTCATACGCATGCTCCATCGAATCGGCTAATGGCTTTTCGCTCAAGACATGACAACCATGTGCGAGTGCCTGCATGGTGACGGTATAGTGGGCCTCTGGAATGGTGCAATTGAAAATCGCATCTGGTGTCGTCTGGTTCAATATTGTTTGAAAATCGGTACCAATGATAGCTTGCGCCAGACCGTATTGTGCGGCTTTCTTCTGTGCTGCCGCTTCTACCACATCAACCAATCCAACAATCTCGACCTGTGGTAGAGCGAGCGCAGCTTCAAGCCACGCACCGCTCATACTACCACAGCCGACTAACACGGTGCGGACTTTCTCAAAGTTATACATTATTGTTTCTTTTCTTCTGCTTCAGGAAAGCGCGGCAGACGGGCGTGAGCGTAACTGGAAGGCATGAATAATCATACCAATACCAAAGATGATCCCGTAGATGCCAACAACCCAGAGAATAGACAAAATGCCGGTGCCAGGACGGATGAAGAGTAGAATTGCCAACAAAATCGAAATGATGCCGCCTAGAGCCAATCCCCACGCGAAGGAACCCCGAACGGTAAAAGCTGCGATCAGTTCCATAATTCCAGTTACCAGTGCCCAAGCCGCGATAATATAGAGCAGGACTAAGGCAGTTTCACCTGGGTAAATGATTGCTACTATTCCCGCAATTATGCCAAGTATTCCCTCGACGAGTAACCAAGCCCAACGTGAATGGGTGCCTCGTTCTTGAAACGCCACGAATATAGCAGTGATACCATCAACAATCGCGTAGAATGCGAAAACATAGATGAGCGTGAAAAGCACAATTCCAGGGAAAAACAGTGCAATGAGTCCAAAAATCACGGCTAAGACGCCTCGAACTAAAAGTACCCACCAATATTGACGCCCTATTTGTGTGCCAGTGCTGATCATGCTATCCTCCTTGTCAAGCATTTTTCGTTCCGATAAAGTAGAGAGAATTCTACAGATGTCACCTAAAGATATTGTAGGCTTAGAGATAGTGATGTTGTCAATAGAAAATAGGGTGCTTCCTATTGCTACAATGTAGCAATTCCTCATGGACACATGTTAGAAGCAGGGTGTTTTTTCAGGAAAAGCAAGGTACAATGAATAGTGGAACCAGAGTACATACAACTAACCTGTCACACAGCTACTAAGCTACCATGTATGATAAGAGGAGAGTCTCCCATGGCAACTGTCGATCAGACACGTCTGGACCTGATGCATCGCTATTGGAATGCCGCAAACTACCTGACGATTGGTCAAATTTACTTAAAGGAAAATCCCCTACTACGAGAACCACTTCAGGCTGAACATATTAAGCCTCGCCTTCTAGGACATTGGGGAACATCACCTGGCCTGAGCTTCATTTATGTTCACGTCAATCGGCTCATTCAGGGCCATGGTGTGAACGCTATTTACCTTGCAGGACCTGGACACGGCGGTCCTGCGATCGTCGCTAATGTCTACCTGGAAGGCACATATACAGAGATATACCCCGAGATCACACAGGATACCGAGGGGATTCACAAACTGTTCCGCCAGTTCTCGACACCAGGAGGTATTCCCAGTCACGTCAGTGTACCAACGCCAGGGTCTATTCATGAGGGCGGTGAGTTAGGCTATGTCCTTTCGCATGCCTATGGCGCGGTCTTCGACAATCCGAGTCTGATTGCGATAGCCGTTGTAGGCGATGGCGAGGCTGAGACCGCCCCCCTTGAAGGTTCATGGAAAAGCCCCAAGTTCTTAAATCCTGTGCGCGATGGTGCCGTCCTGCCTATTCTTCACCTGAATGGTTATAAGATTTCCGGTCCTACCGTGCTTGGACGTGAAGAGGACGAAGACGTACATAAACTCATCGAAAGTTATGGCTACGACGTGCATTTTGTCGAGGGCGACGACCCCATGACCATGCACAAAGCCTTTGCGGACACGCTTGAAACATGTTATACCAAGATTCGTGCCTCTCAAGAGGATGCACGCACACATGGCTTCTCAAAGGAACCACGCTGGCCTGCAATCATTCTGCGCACTCCTAAAGGATGGACGGGACCAAAGGAGGTTGACGGCAAACTTATTGAAGGAACATTCCGCGCCCACCAGGTGCCAGTAGATGACGTGGTGAACAACCCTGCGCACCTGCACATTCTGGAACAGTGGATGCGTAGCTATCATCCAGAAGACCTCTTCGACGAGCAAGGTCGCTTTGTCGCTGAACTTGCCGCGCTTGCTCCAAAGGGCGAACGCCGTATGGGAGCTAATCCCAACGCAAATGGCGGAAAACTGCTGGTAGACCTGGACCTGCCTGCGTTTACCGACTATGCGATTGATGTGCCAAAGCCAGCAACAGAGCATCATGAGTCTACACGGCAATTTGGCAAGATGATGCGTGATATCTTCACGCGCAATGCCAAGCAACAGAACTTCCGCCTCTTCTGTCCCGACGAAACCAACTCAAACCGTCTTGGTAACGTGTTTGAGGTCGAGAATCGTTGCTCGACAGGCAAAATCATCTCCATTGACGATCACATCTCTCCTGATGGCCGTGTAATGGAGGTGCTGAGCGAACATCTCTGTCAGGGTTGGCTTGAAGGCTACTTGCTCACAGGACGTCACGGCGTGTTTGCCACCTATGAGGCATTCGCGATGGTCTCCGACTCTATGACCATTCAGCACTCGAAATGGCTACAAGAAGCCGACAGGCTCCCCTGGCGTGAGAAGATTGCATCGCTCAATATTCTCTTGACCTCGACCTGCTGGCGCAATGACCACAACGGCTTTAGTCATCAGGGACCTGGCTTGATCGACACGGTACTCTCAAGAAAGGGCGTCGTCGCACGTATCTATCTACCGCCAGATGCCAACTGTCTCATGTCAGTTGCCAATCACTGTTTGCGTAGTCGTAACTACGTGAATCTGATCGTGATTGACAAGCAGCCACAACTGCAATGGCTCAATATGCAAGATGCAATAACACATTGTGCGCAAGGTCTCTCAGCATGGGAATGGGCTAGTAATAATGAGCACCTGCAACCCGATGTGGTGCTAGCTTGTTGCGGCGATGTTCCAACGCTGGAGACGGTGGCAGCCGCACATTGGTTGCGGAAGCATATTCCAGAATTAAAGGTACGTTTGGTCAATGTTGTTGACTTGATGAGACTCTATCCAGCAGAACTCCATCCACACGGAATGGATGAGGCAACGTTCGTCCAGCAATTCACGGAAGAGCAGCCCGTTGTGTTTGCCTTTCATGGCTACCAACGTGCCATTCACGAACTCATACATGGACGTACAAATGCAGAGCGTTTCCACGTGCGCGGCTTCAATGAGGAAGGCACCACGACAACTCCATTTGATATGGTTGTCCTTAACAGCATGAGTCGCTATCATCTTTGCATCCTGGCTATGCAACATGCAACCCGCGTGAAAGACTTGACCGCACCACTCATCGCAGAGTGCCATGCAATGCTGGACAAGCACCACACCTATGTACGTGCCAATCTACAAGACATGCCAGAGGTTCGAGATTGGGTGTGGACGGACTAGCATGCCTTTGTAGGGACCGCTGTATCGCGTTCTTGTTGGCAATAGATTGATTGCCAACAAGAACGCGATACAGCGGTCCCTACATTTATTTTCTTCTATGTAAGAAACGTTATACGCTCTTCTCTCGTGATAAGAGAAAGTATCTAAATAACGCGATGGGCAAGTTTTTTGAAATTACGCTCGGAAGTGTTTTCGCAAACGTGAAATGTCGCCGAAAACCTGTCGAACTTATGCTCAAGAAAAAACTTGCCCATCGCGTTAAATAAGAATGTATCCGAAAATAGTATTGAGAGAAAGCATGTATGTATGAGAGATTATCGTAGCAAAAAGCGAGAAGAGGAGATTGTCCCCGGTATGATAGTCGAGGCGACGGAAGGAGATCTCGGCGAGCAAGATATTAGTCCGGCAAAGGTCACGAATGTGAAGAAGGACGCGCAGGGGAACGTGGAGGCTATTGAGGTCGAGAAGGGCATCCTCTTTCACAAAAAACTTGAGATACCAGCAGATCGTATTCAAGAGATTGATGGAGCAACGGATGGTCAAGCTCCTGGTGATGTCAAAATTAACGCCAAAGAGTCAGAAATAGAGTCGCTTGCGCAAGTGGGCGAGCAAGCGCTATCGCACGAACAAGAGGGACCCCAAGATAGCTTGCTCGATCAGGTCGAGCAACAAGCACCAACAGTCGAGGGCATGCGCGAGAAAGAGGGTAACATTCGTGCGGTTCGTCCCAAGAGCTCGTTCTGGCGCATTATTGGTCCAGGCTTATTGGCAGGGACATCTGGTAACGATCCATCTGCCGTTACAGCATACGCGGTTGACGGTGCAAACGCAGGCTATGGGCATCTCTGGCTGATGCTGCTTTCAACTCCACTCTACCAAGCAGTACAGTTTGCGTGTGCCAAGATTGGACGCGTCAGCCAACGGGGTCTCTCACAGATATTGCGTGAACACTATGGGCGTCCTGCTGCAATACTTGCCTCGCTCTTGCTCATCATTACTAACGTTGCGCTCATCGCAGCAGACCTTGCCGCTATCGGCAGTGGTTTAGAGTTGGTAACGGGTATTCGATGGGTCTGGTTTGTCGCTCCTGTAGGGTTCGTATTGTGGTATCTGACGGTCTATCGTAATTTTGAATCGTTCAAAAAAATTTTTCTTACGATGAGCTTTGTGTTTGTTGCCTACATCGTGACCGCGTTTTTCTCACATGCTGATTGGGGAACAGTGCTAGTACACACCTTTGTGCCACAGATTAGCTTTGATTTTGCCAGTATCAGTAGTGCAGTTGCCTTGCTGGGCGCGACAATTTCGCCCTATTCAATGTTCTGGCAGACGCAGGGAGAACTTGAGGAGAAGCGAACAGGCACACTCAAAAAGCAATTGCGCGCTGCTGAGATTGATGTCGGCACCGGTTCTATCAGTGGACAAGTTGTGGCATACTTTGTCATCATCAGTACCGCCTCGACTATATTCATTCATCATGGAAGTATTAATACGGCGGCTGATGCAGCACATGCGCTTGAACCGCTTGCGGGACCATTTGCCCGCTATCTCTTCGCCATTGGTCTCGTTGGCTCGGGCATTGTAGCAATACCTGTGCTTTTAGCGAGTACATCGTATGCAGTCTCAGGAGCCTTCGGTTGGCCTGCGGGTCTGTCGAAGCGTCCCTGGCAGAATGAAGGCTTCTACCTTATTCTCACTATAGCACTCGTCGTAGGGCTAATTATCGCGCTCATTGGGATCGATCCCATTCGCTTAATCTTCTGGGCCAACGTGCTTGCGGGCGTCATGGCTCCCCTGCTGGTAATCGCCATCCTGTTCGTTGGCAATAATCGCACAATCATGAAGGGGCAACGTCTGAGCCTATTGAATAACTTCGGGTTGGTCCTGATTATCATCGTTCTGGTTGTTGCTGTTGCGTTACTGTTCTATGGCTTGGTAACAGGACAGGGCCACTCTTAAATCGTTATCACAATTAAGCATAAGAACATCTTTGGGCGTAATGAATTAGACCCCTACAGATGTTCTTGTGTTTGGTTGTCAAAGTTGCTCAGGTATGCGAGACCTTGAATTATTTTCCCCTTGTCATTAAATTACAGCCTCGTTGCGACGTCTCGGCACACCCATTCCATCGCTCCATCCTGTCCAGTTAGTTGATGCCTCCATTCGAGGGGTGATGCCTCCGGGAGTTGTATGTCATGGTTAAGGACTTGATGACGTATCATGAGTAAGCAATCACTCGATAATGGTGATCTCCTCCTTAATTTCGTTCCCTCTCCAAAGCAGGACATAAGTCACATATTCCACCGTGATAGGTCGTTTATTCTCTATACTAGAATTGCCAACGCGTGTATTTGTATGTCATTTCATACTATGATAGGAGTCTCTCGTGCAACGTTCGCTTTTTGCTGTCGTACTCGTATGCATGATCGTGTTCGTGCTCTTCATGACATTTTTCTTCACCTTCGTTGTACCTGTTGGCTCACTGTTTGCTGCTGTAACTACTCCTGCCACACCAACCCCTGAACCTACACCGTTTTCAGCATTAGCATTCTCTGGAAGGACAAGCGAATCAGCAACTAGTTGAACACGTTGATCCTTAGCATAATCAAACCAGTCGTTCATGAAATTACCTAATGCCATCCACGGTCTTTCACCTTGAACAATTTCTTGAAGGTTAAGGCCATTGTTTGCATGTGATCCAATGTTCTCATTGCATCTCCATTCACTACTCTCTCCATTAGTATATCACGTTGAGTTACGGAAAAAGATCGTCCAGAGTGCCTTCCACTTCGTTAATCTGCTGGATTTGCTTGCTTGGAACGTACTGATCAAGTAGTTTTTGTGCCTGCGGGTGTGATATATCGCATGAACCCTGACAATGTAGTTGTTGAATATCTAATGCGTCTTTGTAGCAAGATCAGCGTTGCCAGGAACTGCGACGCACTTCCAGAGGCGAGGCTCCAACAGCTTGCCGCACTTTGCGCGAGAAGTGATAACGCGATTGAAAACCACATTGCTCAGCAATCGTACCTATTGATAACCCCGTTTGCTCTAGCAATTCCAGCCCCTTCGTCACACGGCACTGCCATACATAATGCATAGGAGTCGTGTGCAGTTGTGCCTGGAAAAGCCTGATGAGATAGGAAGGGCTGACCGCAAGCGCATTAGAGATATTCCCTAGTGTCATAGGTTCATGTAGATGTGCATGGATAAACTGACGCGCTGTCTCAACAAATGAGCGTTCCTGCATACCGGAGCGCGAGGAATGTTGTTCGCCTTCACCAATATAGCGCCACAGGAGTTGCATCGCTAGCGCTTTTCGTATCTCAGCAGATGTTGATAGTGAAGTTGCTTGCATCCCTAATGCGTCGTGTGTCAATTGCACCATTGCGAGAGAAAGCGGTAGAGGCCAGGGCAGTTGTGCGAGCCGTGTTACAAGTTCTGTGTGTAGAGAGGGAGTCCGGATATGCAACCAGCTATGGTGTGTTTCACCTCGTTCATCAAACATAAAACGCTCTTCATGCCCAGGAAAAAGGACGCATACTGTATTAGCAGACGCATGCTGAGGTCTTCCATCAACCCATATGGTCATAGAGCCAGAATGCAGCATTACCAGTTGCAAGTTTAGTTGTACACGCGGTCCAAACTTGCCGCCAGGAGGATAGGTTACGGTTCCAAATTGAACATCTGTAGGCCAAAAGCTGCTATCACCAGACATCACCGTCTCCGTCTATGCGCATTTCAGACACATTTCTGTCAATTACAGCCATCGTAACAACGCCAATTTCAGCTTATCATATCACTAGCGGAGTATGAGAGGGAACGGGCATTGATTCGCTCGTCCGTGGGCGCAATGAATTGCTACCCCTACCGCTCCCTGGGTATTTACCGAATGCACCAGCTACCATTTTAGACACATTGCAAGGAGGAAACACAATATGACCATGACACCAACACAAAAGACGTATACTCCCTATCGTGTCAGCGTACAAGAGTATGTCACATTCCGTGAACAGGGCTTTCTGATTGTGCGGAATCTCGTGCCACCAGAGGATGTGCAAGAACTGAATGAGCATATGGACAGAATTGTTGCTGGAACCGAACACTTCCCCGGCGTAAAGCCGCCACCAGCCGAGTGGGACCCAGACAAGAAAGTTGGATACTACCTGCGCGTACATATGCTCCATCGCGTGCTTCCTATTCATGAGCGCTTTTTGCTACATCCACGCGTGCTCGACGTGCTGGAAGCGTTAATTGGACCAGATGTGCTTTCCCTACAATCTATGCTGTTCTTCAAGCAACCGGGTCAACCGGGTCAGGGCTATCACCAGGACTCTTACTATATTCCAACGCTTCCCGATACGCTATGTGGCGCCTGGCTTGCCCTCGACAAGGTAGATGAAGAGAATGGGTGTCTATGGATGACGGTTGGCTCACAAAACGAGCCGGTGTATCCTGACTCCGATGGTGTCACACCAAATGGACAACGTGACCTGAGCGATATCGAGCCAATCGCGAACGCGAGCTATACCGATGAAAGCGTCAATGGGCTGACACGCGTAGCACGTAAGTATGCCGGGCGTGAGGTCAAGGCGGAGGTTGCTCCTGGTGATGTTGTCTTCTTCGGTGGGCATATCCTGCACCGTTCACATGCAAACAACTCAAAAACGCGTACACGGCGTGCGTTTGTTGGTCACTACTGCAACGCCCGTTCCTGGGTTCCCTGGAATCATGGTGCACCATACGAAGGTGAATCTGGCAACGGCAAACATATTCTCGCACGTGGAACAACGCATCTGCCGTATGCCCAGCCGCTCTTCGGCACACCATGCGCCGCCAACCAACCTCCTGCTCCACGACCAGCGAATGCAGCATCAACGATGTCGATGATGGGTGGAAAAAGCGACATGATGATTTTGTTACCTCATGCCGAACATGACCACGATGATTAACAGACTGACTATGATGAATGGACAGGAAGATCGCAAGGTCTTCCTGCCTGGTATTCTTTTATCGGCTCGCCCACAGCATGCCACGTTTCATGAGCTCAAGAGCTTCTGGTACATCGAAGTCGCGTCTTACATGACCCAAAGAAGAGTAGAAGACGCGCCCCTGTCCCCAACGTTTCTTCCACACAACGGGCATTACACATCCTGCAATCCAAGGCGCATATTCGCCACTAAATGTTGTTGTTGCCAGCACTTCATTGAGAGGATCAACATGCATATAATATTGTTCAGAGTGCATACGAAAATCGTGTAGACCTGCTGTGATAGGATCATCATGCTTCGTAATTTGCACCTCATAGTCAATAATATTACCAGGGTGTGCAACCCACTGACCGCCTACCATAAATTGGTATTCGGTACTGTTGCGAAACGAATCTGCCATACTACCGTGCCAACCAGCAATACCTGCGCCATTCTTAATCGCGTTGAGCAGTCCCTTTTCTTGCTCTGGTGTGATAGTATCCATTGTCCATATTGGAACAATCAAATCAACGGAAGACAGTTTAGTTTCATCGAGGTAGGCATCCAGCGTATGCGCTACCTCAACATCATAGTCGTGCTCGCGCAAGAATGGGGCAAAAAGGGTTGCTCCTTGCTCTGGCTCGTGACCTTCCCATCCCCCCCAAACAATCAGTGCTGATTTCATCAATAACCACCTTTTGTTTTCAAGTATCGTTCGCTATCTCCACATCTCGCCAGTATACCACGCTGTAACACTTCTTGTGCTTGCTTCGTGTTCTGTTATGAGCGTTTTCTTCTTTTAAAGAAAATGAGGAAATGCTAACTCTGCAGCTAGAGAAAAGAGCATTGATGGCGAACGAGAGCGAATACACACCCACCGCAACGGCTCATGAGCCGCCCAGGCAGAAAACAATTTTGAGATCAGCTTTCTGGACAGGTATATTGCTGGGCATAGGCATTGCGGCTTTCTTAGATGAAACGCTGTTGCATCAGTTGTTGCAATGGCATACATTCTACTGGAATACGGATCAGCATGGACGTACTCTCAGCGATGGATTATTCCATGCCTTTAGTACGCTCCTTCTTCTTTGGGGAGCCTTCCGTCTTTGGAGGAGTCGGGATAGTTGGTCGCTTCCGGTCCGCAATGCGATTGTCGCCGCCATTCTGATTGGAGTAGGAAGCTTTAATCTCTATGATGGCGTTATCCAGCATGCCATTCTTCATCTTCACATTGTCAACGAGCTTGTATGTAGTTCACCCGCTAGTCGTCAGGACACTTTTCTGGGTATGTGTCGCAATGACTTGCCCTATGAGGCTGTTTTTGACGGTCTTGCTCTTGTTATACTGAGTATAGGCATAGCCTGGTGGCGGCGCGTGAGCAATGCTACGTTACATACTAATCAGAGCACTTCAACAGTCGATTTGGTCTAGGAACAGGCGGCTTGCACCTGTCATGCTCCCAACCCTCTCTGCAAACTCTCTGAGACCCTTGTGGTCGCCCGTCTGTTCCCACTATATGCATACATTTATTTAGAAACGTTTGAATGCCACAATAGCAAAAACAATTCCTATGCATAGAAATACAACACTCCCCATTAGCACAAACAGAGGTCCGATGATGTCAATATGAGAACCTCTGTTTTTCTGTAGGCTTTCCCTCCCCCATAATCCTCCCAATACACTCCCACTTAGATAGGTCATACTCGCAAGGAAGAGAAGTAAAGGAGGCGGTGAAATTCCAAAGAAAGAGTAGAGACTACTCAACAGCATGCTTAGCGGCATACCAACAAAAAACCAGATGCTCAGAATAGTACGTATGTAAGCTGCTACACCTTTGTATCGCTCAATCATCTTTCTACCTTATATCAGTATTAAATTCTTGGCTGTCTTTGAAAGATAACACATCTTTTCTTATTCCGTAAGCAATCTCGGCATCTTTCAGAATGGCTGTATCTACGGTTTGAATAAACATCCCTTCATGTGTATGGTCAAGTAGCTTTACTGCTCCCTTGAAGGGTACAGTAATTTGTGAGTGACCAATGAGATGCTCCTCATTCTCTCCTGCTCTTAGTTCTGTGGTTGCAGCATTCGCGAAGACCAAAGCAATTTCATTTTCAAAAGCGCGAGCCACACACAGAGCATTTACTGCAACAACTTCTGCATTAGAATGATGTTTCAGTCCAACGCCAGCATCCTCGAAGCACCAGTAACTAGGGCAGATGACAATATCGACATCCTGTTTGACCATCGCGCGAAAGGCTTCTGGGAATATGAGGTCCCAGCAGATTATCAGCCCGACTTTGCCATAGTTTGTTTCAAACACCGAAAATGCGTTACCAGGAGTCAAATATGTTCTTTCTGGATGCCAAAGATGAACCTTTCGATACTTTCCCTTAATTGTTCCAGCACTATCTATGTAGTATGTTGTGTTGTACCATCCATCACTATCGCCCTCAATAATAGAGCCAGGAACGATATCAATAGTATACTGGCGTGCAAGCTGTTGAAAATGCTGAACATATTTTCCCTCAAAATCAACAAACTGCCTGTTACCCTCTACAGGGCCAGTTATAGCGTCCTCTGGAAACACAATCAGATGCGCTTTAGAGGCTTTTGCCTCTACAATGAAATGTTCCATTTTACGAAGATTTGTCTCTGGCTCATACTGGATAATTTCACATTGCACGACTGCAATAGCAACCATAATAGCTCCTTCCTAGAGAATAAGGACTATTTCTGTGAAAAGATTCATCATTATTGTATCATTTTCATAACTTCAATTTGTGAACGCTACTTGAAGCGCGGGAAACGGAAAGAGTACTATGTTCGCTCTAGCCCCTTCCCAGGTATGTTAGGATAAGAGATATACACACATAATGATGCGTAGGAAGTAAAGAAAAAATAGTATGACAACTTGTGAATATTCATTAAGCTTAAAACATTATGAGAAGTTGTAATCCATTCTCATCCAGCCATCGTAGTAAAGGTCAAGAAGACAGAATGGAGCCTCCACTATGACCTGTACCGAACTTGAAGAGCTATTGGGTGCATATGTACTCGACGCTGTTACCCCCGAAGAACGAGAAGTTGCGGAGGCCCATCTTGCTCAATGTCCAAGTTGCATACAACTTGTGAAAGAAATGCGCTCAACAGTAGATTTTTTGCCGCTTGCCGTGCCACAGGTAGCCCCCCCGCCTCAACTTAAGGGACGCATCTTGTCTGCTGTACAGGCCGCTGCTGCCACGTCTTCGCAATCGACACAAAATGTAGGTGCCGTGCGCCCCCTACAAGCACTGCCACCTTTGACACCAGTTCAGCAGAGACCTCTGGCAGCGCCGCCGCCTATGCCTGTACGTCGTCGTTCCGCAGTACAAAGCTGGGCTATGCCGCTTGTAGCTGCGGCAGCGGTTCTGTTCTTGATGCTTTCAGGAGGCCTTGCCACCTGGAACATCTCGTTGCAGCGTCAGGTTGCAACGCTACAGGCGAACGCTGTAACGACGACAACCTATGCTATTAGCGGAACTCCTAATGCGCCTGCCGCGACAGGAGAAGCGAAGCATATCTCTGGCAAGGGTCTTGATGTTACTGTCGTGACAGTCCATGGGCTACCAGCTTTACAAAACCAACAGGTTTACCAAGGCTGGGAGATTCAGGGAAAGCAGACGAAAAGCGTAGGATTGCTTAATGCACAACCAGATGGGACAGCAACAATCAACATTTCTGGCGATCTTAAGGGCAGTGATGCCGTCGCGGTGAGTGTAGAAAAAGGACCTACCGCGACGCCAGACGCGCCGAAAGGCAAGGTGGTGGCAGAAGGAAAAATTACGTAGTCTTCTTTTCAAAAGGGGCGTCGTGACGTTGTCATGACGCCCTTTTTGTTGAGAAAAATTATGCATTTGTACGCCGCCGTTTTAGAGCAAAAAGCGTCCTGTAGAATATTGTTGTGCCTAGCAGAGAGCTACCTAGAATAAGCCATATATTTTGTGCGATGGGCGTGAGCATATCACTATCGACGATAGCACTAATACTATTGCTGGTAGTACAATCCGGGACCCATCCTCCTCCATGTTGTGGGCCAGGAGTACTTTGCAATGCTGGCGTTGGAGTAGGAGGTACAGGTGTGTTTGTATATATAGGTCCACCACCACCGTCAAAGTGCTTTAGGGGAATGCTTGGCGTACCAGTGCCACTATGTAGTTTTGGCATTGGAGTAGGGGATGATGACTGCTGCTGTATTCTAGTGCCAGCATTTAATGAGGATATTTGGCTTGTAGCACTAGAGGGTGTTGCGACGCATGGTTGTGTGGTGGCTTCTGGTGTCGGCTGCATTGTAGTTCCTGGCGTTGGTTGGGTTGTCGCTACCTGTGTGGGCTGCATTGTGGTGGCTATTGGCGTGGGTTGAGTTGTATTTGTCGCTACCTGTGTGGGCTGTGCTGTGGTAGTTGCTGGCGTGGGTTGGGTTCCAACGGCAACACTTACGTTAGGCGTTAAATTGGGTACTACAGTGTTGCCAAACGTAGGAACAGTGGGGTTCGTGCTTCCTAGCGAGGCTTTCTGATGCTGATGCTGAGACAGGATCGCTCTATTCATTAGAATAAAAAGTAGGGATATACCGATACACATAAGAAAAAATGTAAGGATAACCTGTACTGCTCTTTTTCTGCGATCCTGATTCCATAGCGCCATAAATGTATCTATCATCGTCTTCTCCTATCCTTTCCCCTAAGATGCGCAGTTGATCTAGCACGTCCATCCCGTGCGATGTATCGCAAGAAATCCTTGTCAATCCTTTCTCGAAGCAGCTAGAGAAACCCTCTCGCGTGATACATCACGCCCTCGGACGCGATAAATCTGGTCCCTACAACGTCCGTCACGTGAACATTAACCATGTATTTATAGGATCTCCATCTCGACATGCTTGAGCAGCGAGAGGGGGAGTGTTTCAACGTCTGCCAGTTCGAGAGCTGGTTTAACGGGTGGCATATTTGTTATCTCTCTGCTATGAGCAGCATATCTTGGTTGTGTTGTGCGCGAGGGATAGGTATGCTGTAAAGCGGATTTGTTTGCTGGTTGTTGTACAATTTGTGCCTCACGTTGCGCTGACTGTTGCTGAAATTGACGCAGAATATTATCAAGATACATGACGCATTCAAGCGGACGATTCATCTCAAATACGTGACGCTTCGACCAATGATCGGCGGAGAATGCGAGAGCGTTACGTAAACGCGATACATGTATTAGCCGATTGTAATCCAGGACCAGTTGACCTGTTCTTCCTATGTAGATCATGCGGTTACTGGTTAAAATGAGCTTGCCGTGGTCTGTCGCTGTATATGTAGAGCGCATTTGCCGACTCCGCGAAGTTAGGGGAGTCTCGCTAGAGAGTGTAACGTTTGTACAGTAGTGAGCAGTCTCCTGAGGGAGCAAGCGTAACGGAACCGCTACAGAGGGCAATGTGTCTGCCCCCACTTGTTGTGCAAGTTCTTGCACATCGAAGCCGTACTTGCGTACTGAACGATGCGCTTTTACACGCTGTTGTTCGCGTGTATATATAACGTGTTGCTCCAGGTCTCGTAACCAGTTGGGAGTTTCTACTGGAGCAGTTGCTGATTGAGTATGTTCTTGTATGTTTCTATCAGTAGCACTCATGGCGCTATTTACATGAGGGAGCAGGGACTTAGACACAGTTTCCAGGGCGTCAGTCATTGACACAGCGGGTGTGTGTTGAGGCTGCACCATAGGAGTTCGCTGATGGGTACGGTTCCAACGTAGTCGAGAAGTTGCGTGTTCAATGTCGGCACAGTAGGTCTTCAGGTATTCGACAACGCGTTTGGCATCTTCTATCGCGGCAATACCACGAAAAATAACATCTTTTTTGCGAAAGCGCAATTCGATACGCGCCGAGGGAATATTCATGACGGTACGATAGACAGAGCCTACATGTACGAGATCGTCGAGTGCATACATAGTTCCGTCTACGTCAATGCGGTCTTGATAGAGCGTAAATGTACGCTTCCAGCCATAACTACAGGTTACAAGAGGTTTACTATTTGAGCTGTCAGTAAGGAATTGTTTGTTGTGCATTCATCCTCCCATCCTCCACATATTGTTTATGATAAATATACTATCCCTTTACCATTCCTACGTATCAAAACGACGCGGTATGAGAGCAGTAACGTGCATTGATACATCCGTGAATGTAGATTTTGTAATACTGCTGAGGAGAATATTCCTATGCTGTAGCACAGGAATATTCTCCTCAGCAGTATTATTTTTTGAGCTTACGGAGGAAGAGCTTGCCCATTGTTTGCCAGATGCTGGGCCAGAGTCGCTCGGCGTCTTGCAGTTCGTTGGGATGTGGTGCTTGATAGGGAGCGGCCCAACGGTCACGCACGAATAGGTCGGTCAGGCGACGAAATGTCTTTTCTTCTTGCGGCACTTGATGGATCAACATACTACTGTACTCGTAGGGTGTCTGCCATGCTTTGGGGCCAAGGCCGACAAAACGCGCGAGATAACAGACACGCCAGTACATACCTGCGATGAAAGTACTATTCTCGTAGAGGCTGCGCCACCAGTAACGACCGAGCGCGACAAAAAAGAAGAGCAAGGAGAGTGCCAGCATCGTCATAGAGAGGCTCACCAGAAGCGATATATTGATCGGTATGGTGGGCGAAGCTGTCTTCAACGGTGATGGTGTCGGCTTCTTAGGATGAGTAGGTGGTGGTGTCTTGCCTGGAGGAAGAACTGCCCCAGGTTTTGTTGGCACGGGTGTTAATGTTGGCGGTGGTGTTGGGTTCGCACCCTTGATAACGGTTGGCGCAAAGCCCGGTGTCGGGTCAAAACTCACCCAACCATAGGTTGGAAGATATGCCTGTACCCAACTGTGGGCATCGTCGCCCTGAACCACCCACACTTTGCGACGTGCATCAAAGTGTCCATGACTGAAGCCACTGACCACACGTGTAGGAATACCTAACTGACGCGCCATGATACTCATGGCACTGGCATAGTAGGTGCAGTAGCCTTTGCGTGTCTGTAAAAGCCAATCAACTGCATCGACATTACTAGGAACAGATGCGTTATCAAGAGAGTATGTAAACAGGTTCTGGTCGCTCAAGTGTGCTTCCAGCATTGCAAGGGTCGTGTAGGAGTCTGTCGCGCCGTGTGTCCATTGCTTCAGAGTTGACATTTCATTGGGTGAAAGGTCTCTTGGATATTGTGTATAAAGCGCTTTTAGAGCGGCATAGTTGCTATTCTTATTCCAAAAGTCAGTATCGTCCGCGGGCAACGGCACACCTTTATAGTATGACGAGTCTTGCGGAACCGCAGGGAGTTGAACCGAGGTGACCTGGTAACGCTCTCCAACGGTCAAGGGACTTTTCTGGATCCAGGTAGTTGTTGTTCCGTTTGTTGTGCCATTAGAAACTTGATCAGTATAGACGGCTGTATCGACGTCAAAGTTTACTGGTTGTGCTGGCCCAAAGATGTAGTGTTTTGTGCTTTCTGGTGGCTGCACAATCGTCACGGTTGTTTGTACCTGAACGGTGTCACTCCGCGTTACGTCCGCGGGCAGGGGAGTATTTGCTCCATAGAAACGACTATCGTTAGCGTTTAGTGTTGAGGACCAGGTATGTCCGTCAAAGGCATTGTAGGTAAAGCCTTCGAGGTTGTTTGGTCCCTTGGTAGAACTTGTGTAGTTCAGCACCTCACCTGCTGGCAAGTGTACACTACCAGCAATGGTTAATTGGTCGCCGAAAAAGTTCGTGGGCGGTTGATAGGATTGCACAATCGAGCCTGGATTTTGCAGTGAGACATGCCCATTAAGAATGTTGGTCCAGGCATTACTGAGATGGTCCCAGAATACTTTGCCGCTTTGCGATTGATCTACAATGGGTAACACTGGACTCAGCAAGAGTCCAGCGAGTGTCAGTACAGAGGCAGTTTGCATACAACGGACTGTAATACCGCGCATCCATGAACGGTCAGTGTGTAATCCTTCACGTCGCCATTGCACGATCTGGGCTGTAAGATGAGTACGCGCGATCAGTAGCAGCAATGCAGACAGTAGCACGACGAACAACAGTAACAGGTCTTGCTTTACATAATTGAGATTGACGAGCATGATGGAGCAGTAGACAAACGCGACCAGCCAGGGAAGATGGGCACGATAGATCAGCCAGCTTCCAAAGTAGCCAAGAAAGAAGCACAGGAAGGAGAGATAAAAAAAGAAAATCATCTCCTCACCATTTGGTATCGTTGTAGCACTCAAGCCACCCGTGATAACCGCGCGCAAACCCGCCAGCAGCACAAGCCAGGAGACATGAAATGCGATAAAGCTTGTCAGCCAGATAGAGAGCCAATGACCGAGTAAGCAGGCTCCTAGATGAAGGAGCGATTGTGGCATACGCGGTGTCTTGGCTACAGCAAGTCCTATGAGCAAACCAATAACAGGACTGCCCAGCAGCGCCATGCTGTGATCTACCCAGTTCGCGGCGATCACAGACAGCGTGACGCTATAGACAGCGATAGCTAATAAGAGCAGTACAAACCAGCCTTCTGCCGGGGCAATACTCGATTGCCCTGGGGCAGAAGTTCGTTTTATATGCTGGGATGTCGATTTATTAGTAATAGAATGAGAAGAAGGCTGAACACCTTCAAATTCAGACAAGCGATTGGGATCAGCAACACTGGACCGCATCAAACACTCCTCTAGGTACAACAACACGTTGCTCTTTAAGTATATCTCGTATTATAGAGAAAAACACGATGTTTGCGCACATGTAGTACAAATCTCTGTAGAGAATACGGAAGAGCAACGCGTCGAGTTGCCCTCAAGCCTGCCCCCATCTTTGGGCGTAATGAATTATGGCCCCTACACAATGAACGTGTGTCATCGTGGGCAATTGCGAGTGGGAATGACAGAGTTTATTGCTGTTCGGGTGCAGGGTGGTTGCTGAAGCAGTATTGGGTGTCGATGGGGGTGAAGGGTTGATTACTTTTATTACCGATATTACCAAAAGAGGAGGGCACCGGCGAGGGCGAGCATGGGTGTGTGCATGAGTTCGTTGGGGGAGTGACGGCTATTTTTAGCCGAGAGTTGAGTGACGAGCAGGATGGCAATGCGATGGTGGGAGGCGAGTGCTTTGAGTTGATGTACGAGGGCGAGTTCTTGTTGAGGAGTGTCTTGAGCGGTGATGCTTGAAGGTGTGGCGGAGAGTTGGTCGAGGGAGTCGATGACGAGGAGGCGGATGTGTGGGAACGCGGTGAGCCAGAGGTCGAGGGCGGCGATTTTGTCGTCTGCCGATGCAGAGGGCATCCACTGGTTCGTCCAGGTGAGGTTGTCGTGAGTTGATGGAAGACAGTCTGGGGGAGGGAGCGTGAGAGGGAGGGGGAGCATGACAGGGGCAAGCCCAATCCTGTTCACATACCTAAATTTCGTCCAAATGAGCGACACAATGCTTGGAACGTGCTGAAAAGCGGCTTCTACAAGGTGAGTTTGAACCCTGCCAAAGGGCTTTGATGTCCCTTCCCCAATATGACTGGTCGCAGGATCATCCTTTCAAGCCACCTGAGCAACTTGTCACTCATTTGGGCAAAATTGGGTATGTGAACAGTATTGGGGGCAAGCCCTGTCATGCCGCCCCCAAAGACAATTCGTGAGTTCGTTGGAGTCAATGGGCAAGCCCCTGTCATGCTGTTATATGCGCTTTCTGCCAAAAAACGCGAGCAGGAGGCTGGGGGCTACGATAAGGCATGCAGCACCGAATAGGAAGGAGGTGGAAAGACTGACATTGGACTGTAACCAACCGGCAATCGCAGGACCAGTACTAAACCCGATGCTCCACGTTGTCGAATAAAAGCCTGCTAATGTCGAACGATGCTTATTTGAAACCTTTTCCATCGCAAAGGAGGCATAGACAGGATCAATGAGAGTACGCATAAATGAACGTGCATATTCCCCCGTAATCGCTAAAGGCAGGTTTGGAGCTAATCCAATTAATATCATGAGCGGAGCCGTTAGGAATTGTACTGTCGTCACAATGCGGAGTTTGCTCCATCGTTTCACAAACAAGGGAGCCGTGAGTGAGAAAACGCCACCAACTAAGCCCGAAATGGTAAAAATAATCCCCAAAATTCCTGGAAGCAGATGAAAGCGAAGCACAAAGTACAACTGTATCAATGCGACTACCGCGCCTTCGCCCATCGTAAACAGGAGATCGGGCACAAGTAATTTCACAAACAAGCCGATTGGAGCAGTTTCCTTGAGGTGTTGCGTATTTACCGATGGAACAATCTTCTCTCTTTTCCTTTCACTTGTCTCATTACGTGGAAGAGGTGGACGCTTTACCTCTTGTAAAAACCAGAGCGGCAAGCCAAAGATGAATGTAAAGGATGCAGCGGTAAAGACACCCCAGCGTAATGGTAGCACGCTTGCGGCTGAAACATGCAAGAGACCTGCGATGAATTCTGGAATCGCACCACCGAGCAGATTGCCTAATGCACCAATACCCAGTAGAAGAAAACTATTCAATGCCAGTACACCTACTCGTTGCTCCTCCGTTGTGTTCTCTACCAGCAAAGGTAAGTTTGTCACCCAGTATGCAGTTGAGAAGAGTCCCTGCAAAAAGCTTAACCCTAGTAGAAATGGGGCAGAAGTAACTAACCCTATCAGTGCGAGGAAGAGTGGTGACAGTATAGCAGTCATCAATAGCACAGGTTTACGCCCTATACGGTCAGCAAGCATGCCCGTTGGCACCGCACCCATCAACGAGCCGATTGCAGGTACAGCACTAAAAACACCAATGAAGTCGGGGTGATAGCCAAGGCTATGCACATAGTAGTTCAGTGTTAACGCTACAATACTCAGTTGGAATCCTTTACCCGTGGTAAACAGAAGTAAAAGATAGACATTTCTCGGCATATGGAAAAGGGAAGAGACGAAAGACTGTTTGGGCAATGCATCTTCACCTCGGACAGTTGATTCGGAAGTATCGGGCACCAAAGACATAATAGAATGTACTCCTGACTAGATAGGTACGTGTTTATACCTTAACGCAGGTGATAGCTGCAACGCAACGGTCAAATGGACAGGTAGCGAACTTAATATGATGCTCTTTCACGTTTATATTGCTTCTGACAGATCAGACGTTGGGCAACATAGAAGGGATCACCTGTTGATAGTGCTACGATGGGTGCATGAGTGTGCGCGTCGTGAAACAGAATGCAGTATCTCATTGAGCTATCCTTCTACACCACATTCGTTCGCCTTATGATATACTGACGTACCTGATACGATACTCCAAGAACTAGTATGAAGCTACATCGCGTTTTCTAGGAGCGAATTATGATTGAGAAGCAGCCTTCTATCCGTCCTACCCAGGCCAAAACGAAGAAAGTTTCTATCCAGGAACGATCAGTGCTTGTGGGAGATATGATTGTTGTGAACGGACATGGAGTGAACAAAGATGCAATGAAAATGCGTTTTGCTGAAGGTGAGTATGTATGGAATGAAACACCTCATTTTATCCTATTTTCTCGCTCAACTTCTCCTGCATTTATTTTAGTTCATTTCTTTGCTACAGAAGAAATGAATTCTGATATCAAACACTACGTTGTGCTTGAACTCAAACCGCTTGGTTTGCTCAAGAGGTCTTTAGATTTCGGAACCATTTTCAGTGGCATCATTGGCTCCTTTTTTCCTGACGATGCTCGTGCAGCTTGGCATGGCTACGGAGCAAAAACGCTACAACGCTTTCTCTTGTATCTCTCGACAGCACATACACCACAAATGTTTGATTACTATGCAACAATTGGTGTATTTGCTACTTGGTATCAGCGGGTGTGTGAATTATTTGTAGGCCAATCATTTTTGGATGCAGGTTGCGAGTCCGGCTTCTTGCCGTTGATTATTGCAGAACGAATGCCGTTTGTAACGGATAGTGTAGGAATAGATATTCGACCTGATATGTTCGCAGTGGTTAGAGAACTTGCAGAGGAGTGGCAGTTACATACTACTCGCTTTGAAGTGGTTGATCTCCTTGCTGATACTTTTCGTTCCCTCGGAACTTTTGATACCGTTACTGCTCTTGGAGTCATTGAACATTTTTCGGAAGAGGAAATGTATCGTGTTCTTACCAACCTTTTAGCAGTGACCTCCCAGCGACTCATCTTCGTCGTTCCCTATGAGGAAGAGGCAGAAGTTATCTATGATCATAAACAAATATTTACACGCGAAAAACTCGAAGCAGTTGGACAATGGTGCATACAACAATTAGGTGGTGCGGGAAGAATATGGTGTGAAGACTGTGATGGAGGACTCCTTCTTGTCGAACGTCATTCCTTTTAACCAGAGGCAAAGGATAAATATGAGCTTATTTAGCTTCCTCTCATTGAGTGTTTCTAGTATTTTTTTAATGCAGAGTTGCGATATATCTATTTAAGGATGGGATACGATATTGAATATCCGAAACGAAGGTTTTCACGCGTTCGTTCTCAGGTGAAGTGATGAGAAGACCCTGCTGAATATAGTCTGCAAGCTGTTTGTTCACAAGGGGAGCATTCACTGTTTCAATAATCGAAACGTTTTGTTCTACAACGGCTAAGCTTGCATTCTCATCCGCATACAAATATGCTGCTGCTAAAGCTACAGACCCGCTAGCGTGCCGTAGATTACTTGTCTGTGGCATAGAAAGTGCTTTTTCAAAGAAGTGGATAGCCTTTGAATAGTTTCTTGTGGCAAGAGCAAAGTTTCCTGCTAAATGAAGCCAGCTAGTAGCATCAAATTCTTCACTTGGACCAATTTGATCAAGAAGTACCTCTGAGGCTTCGAGTTGTCTTTGCGCGTTTATATAATCTCCTAGTTTTATGGAATTGTCAGCATAACATCCTAAAAGATGAGCTTTTGCACGTACGTACTTCACCTCAAATTGGTCTCCAAGAACACGGAATGCTTCTTCTATTGTTTGTATAGCTTTATTACATTGACCAAGTGCTTGATATGCATTTGCCTGACAGATGAGACTTTGTACGACGTACCACACTTCACCAGTCGCTAATGAGGCAACATGTGCATTCATATGTACATCTAACGCAAGCTGATACTGTTCCTGAAAACATAGTGCTACCCCAATAAGATTGTATACGGAAGAATAATACATAGCGCGAATACGAGAAGACAAGTATGAATGATTTTGCTGCACAACGTGAAGTAGAGCCTGACCAACAGCTAAAACCTGTGCATTGCCTGCCATATGAAAAAGTTTCCATCCTGTCGCAATGCTTTCTCCTAATGCATGATGAAGCTGTACCTGTTCTTCTTGCGAAACATGTTTGCCTGTGAGAACAGAGATATCACTTATCATTGCATCGGCTCCCAATGCAAGGAGTTTCCCCCTCATGATGATTGGCATTCCCTGGACTCCCTGCAAGACGATCTGTAACGAATTGAGTATCTCGTCAATGGACCATCCTTCTGTCAACAATTGTCCCAGGTAGCTTGCGCCTTGTGTCAGCCACGCGCTCTGGTGTTGTTCTCTTGGTAGATGAAGATTATTGAACAAGGGGATGTTCGATGACTGATACAAGAGAGGTGTTTCATGATAGGTTTGTTGAGCAAAGGAACCATACAGTGGCGTTTGCATGATAGCTGGTGTATCAAAAGGAGCAGCAACATGACGAGCCTGGGGGATGCGTTCAACTCGTACTCTCGTCGAGGGAGCAGGAGACAAGCCATCTTCTCGTAACGCTCGCTCGGTCTTCTGGCACAGCCGCCACACTTCGCTCCATCGGCCATCGCGGGCTAAGAGGTCCATGAGCAGACACAGGGCGTTTTCGTCGGTCGGATGGGCCGCTACAAAGGAGTGCAGAAGAGCTTCGGCTTGCTCGTTTCGGTTGCGTGCTGCATAGAGGCGTGCTAAGCGATACACACAGAGGCTGCGGTCCCCCTCTAACTCCTGTCGTTTGGCTTGAACCCAGTCAGGGTACAGGTCATCTTCTAAAAACTCTCCTCGCAGCAAGGCAAAGGCATCCTCCCATAATGGAAGGGTATCCAGTCCACTGGGTTCTGCTTTTGCTGCCTGGCTGACCGATGCCACAAATGCATCGGCATCGACCCATAAGTGCTCTTGATCGGGGAGTTTGAAAACCAGCCCATCACTTGTGGAAACGGTCATGAGGGCGGTTTGCCCATCGGGGCATCGGAGGATATCCCGTAACACATTCGTCGCTGATTTGAGCGCGCCTTCTGGATTCTTCATCTGTTGTTGCTCGTCCTCAGACCAGATAGCATCAATGAGCGCATCTTTCGACGCACGACGACGAGTGCGACAGAGGAGGATCTTGAGCATGGCCATGGCGGGTCCGCGATTGCTCCACTCCTTGTGAGAAATGACTTCATAGTGCGAAGCCTGCCCCTCTTCACCAGAAGGGCAGAGTCGCTCGATAGTAAAGTCTCCAAAGGTAGAAATACGAAAGACTGAATTCATACTCACGTGACTTTTCCTCTGTTATTCAACATATTCCCCGCCTCTGGGCATGCGTTCCTTGTGTGTCGTCTAGTATACCATAGTTCGGTTCATACGCCTCTTTTGAGGAAATCGTGACTCCACCGTGACCATTTCTGCTTGCATCGTGACGCATTCGCTTCATGTGCTATCCCGGGGCAAGTAAGATGTTTCAGGTGTCTGAGGAAAGCAATGAAACAGAAGGGAATACATGGAGACGTGTTGCTCTCATCTGTCTCATGCTGATCTTCTCAGCAAAGAGACGAGGAAGTATTCATCGGCGTGACATACGCGTCTCTTTGGAAGAAGAAACGTGATCTTTCTATACATTCTCTGGTGAGTATCATGTGTCGTCGGGCACAAAGAAAAAGGGCATGCAGACATGAATGGAGTGCATAGAAAGAGACAGAATAGCACGTGATGGAATAGTTAGGAATGGGGGAACAAGTAATAAGAAAGAAAACGTACCATTTGATTTTTGCCAGCGATGGCAAGGGCACAACCCAATTGGCTCACGTCTATGCCGAAACCTTTGAGCAGGCATCTCACGCCGCCACCACATGGCGCGATACAACACATCCTGCTCTGCGGCTTCTCAAGGTGCGGGCAGAGCCACACGGGTTTCGAGCAGGGTCGGTGGTCCTTGCAGGAATGATCGAGGAGGAAGAGGCAGGGGCAAAACTGGTGGATGTTCCTGACATCTCCCTGCCCTGGTAACAACACGATGAAAGGAGAAGACAGCACCATGACGACACATAAAAGCGAAGTCGGCCATTTTCGCCAACAACAAGCTTTGCACGAGCAAGCCGCGCAACAAGGACTCTCGGGGCTAGCAGTCGTCGCGACACATGCCAGTATCACGGCACGCATGGAACACGGGGCCAAGCATATCCTTGGTCTCATTCACGAGGGCAGACATCAAGAGACTCACACGCTCTTGTTCGCAGAGAACTGGAACCATGACGACCCAGAGGAGACCGTGACAGATGTAGGAGAAGAAACGTCTGTAGGGACCGATGTATCACGTCCTGTGAGCACTCGACATGTTCGCCAGGACGTGATACATCGGTCCCTACAAGCAATCGACATGCTCACCAGGACGTGATACATCGGTCCCTACAAGCAAAATTCATACATTCTTAAAAACCCTCCTGTTGAAAGGAGGCCCGGCCTCCTCCCAGTGAGCATGCAGAGAGTCGGGTATGAGGGTTCGGGTCGAAGGTGAACCTGTCTTGTCGCGTTTACGCGTGGTCAAGCCGTGGCATGTCACCAGCAGATCAGACACCAGAAGCAGAGAAGAAAGGAACGCGATGAGAAGCACAAAGCCTGAGACTGGCAACACCTATGTGATTGATACGGCAAACGCTGCCGAACGAACGCGCCTGGAAAGCCAGGACCGCCTCATGACGGAGGTCGCGGGAGGCATCTTTCCTGAACGGCTCGACCTCACCAACGTCTACCGCATCTTGGATCTGGCCTGTGGACCTGGAGGTTGGACAATAGAAGCCGCCCAGTCCCTGGAGGTTCCCTGTGTCGGGGTCGATCTCAGCCCCGCGATGATCGAGTCGGCACGTCTGAGCGCACGCATAGGAGGCATCAACGATCTCGCCACCTTTCGCGTCATGGATCTCACCCACCCGCTGGCGTTCGCCGATGGCTCTTTTGATCTGGTCAACGCCCGCTTTCTGCTGGGGTTCTTGCCCAGGACGAAGTGGCCTGCGCTGCTCCACGAGTGTTTTCGTGTCCTGAAGGTGGGCGGGTCTGTGCTGCTCACGGAAGCCGAGTGGGCAACCACCACGAGCCCTGCCGCCGAACACCTGGCCCGAAAAGCCATAGACGCGTTGCACAAGGCGGGCTTCGGCTTCAGCCTCGATGGACGCACCCTGGGAGTCGCCCATGCCCTTCCCGCCCTCTTACGAGCCAGTGGAGGACGCGACGTGCAGTGCGCGGCGCATCTGTTGAACTTCTCCTCTGGTCAGCCGCACTACACGGCTATGGTCAGAAATCTCTGGACCACCTACCATCTCATGCAACCCTTCCTCAGCAGGATGGGCTGTGGCAGTCACGAGGAGATTTTCGCCCTGTGTAATCACCTGGCAGAGGATGTTTGGAACGAGACATTTGAAGGAGGGATGTTCCTGCTGCAGAGCTGGGGGCGGAAGTCAGACGACCCGCAACCAGATGCGGACCATTGCATCCCGCCCAGTTTCCCTGTTCTTGCAGATGCGTGAGGGCGTTCTGTCAGCGGACCCTCAACAGAGACCTCTTTTTTTGATCAGTGGGCCTCGTGCATGTGGGAAAAGGGAACAAGAGCCTCTTTCCTCTTCCCACATGCACTTGTGGACACCGGAAGGAGTAACCTTTTGACCAAACATCATGGAAGAAGGATTGATCTTTTTCGATCTTGCATGAGTGCTATCGTCCTCATCCTCTTCACAGCGCATATCTTCCTCCTTTATCTTTGAAGAGCTGTTCTTACTCTACAAATGAACACTATTATTCCAAAAAGCTATCAGTGAATGTTTCACCTGCTCTATGCACTACTGCCTTCCCTTTGCGGTATAGAGTTACCGCACTTTGTCCATAGACGGTCCATGTCCTCTTTCGTTCTTTATCGTCAATCATCCCTGTGCGTTCATCAATCCCAAGGAGGACCTCATCGGGGAGGAGCGTGGTTAACCGGGATACCCACCCTTTTCCAAAGGTGTTGTGGTGAGGCAAGACACAGGTGTTCGCCACCAGTGCCAACCCATCAACAACCTTCCCTGCATTAGGGTCGAAATAATACTGACACAAGACCATTGCACCAGCACTACTGCCAGCAATGACGGCCCCGTTCTCATACGCGGCAAGCATTGCCTGCCAGCTAGAACTTCCCAAAAGGGTCTGACCAAGGTATCCTGTGAAGCCACCCAACAGGTAGATGAGTCGAGATTGACGAAGAGAGGTTGCGATACCAGGATCGTTTGCCGAGGTCGTATCAATAAGGGGAAGTGCCTCGACATTGCTGGCTCCAAGATGTGTAAACCAGTTGACGCCATTTCTACCCGCGCGTTGGTGATTGTTATCGGGTGCGGCAGCCGTTGGAATAATACTGATACGAGCCTGCGGACCACCTGCCAATTCTATTGCCCGTTGGTCAGGTTTTGCCATTTGTCCACCAAACTCGGCGCCACCTTCCAGTACGATATATCCGGCCATGTGTTCTTCTTTCTGCATGTATGAGAGTACTTTACTGCTACCCATTCTGTAAAAGCGATGGTTCAATTGCATGTGCCATGCTTGGCTCATGATCGGCGAGAGCGCGTAGGAGACCGTAGCAGCCCACCAACATCATATCTCCATGTGGAACCGCTTCATAAGGATGGAGTTGTGAGCCACGGAGAAGTTCCCGTCGAGGCCCTGTCACAGACAGAAAAGGGAATGCCTGACTCTTCGATGAAGATTTCTGTACGATGAGTGCTCCATGACCGCTATCCGCAAATACCTCTTCATTCGAGAGTGTTCCTTCAGAAAGCTTGACAAGCAATTCTTCCAACCTTGTTTTGCTAATTTCTCCTGTATGGTGCTCAAAGATACCCGCAATGCGTCCCTGAACAAGATGAAATGCGAGTGTATGAAAATTCCCAATATTGCAGAGCAAGCTCTCTTGTTGCTGCCGTACGAGTGGGTCTTCCAACGAACCAAGAGCAGCAGCCGAACCTGTATCCATTAAGAACAGAGGGACATACGCATCTGAGTGCGTGAGCTCCAAATAGCGTTTCGCACTTGCAGCAAAGGCATGAAGCCGCGTCAGTTCGGCAGGGATGCTCTGTACGGGATACGCAAAGGCACTAGGGGTAGGATTGGCGTGAACAGTTTTTGTGATAAAGTCGAAGCGAAAACGCCGATCACTGACGCCAGGAGGAGCGGCACCATGATCGAATGCTGCAAGCGCGAGCGCGTCAACACGAGGATTCACGTCAAAGGCACGTAAGGCGGTTGTGATGGCTTGCGCATCAAAGTCCTGTAGTTCAACGTGTACAACATCAGAATTCGCTACGCGCTGTGCGGCCTCCGCATCATCAATAATCTCGAAGCCCATCTGCGCGACCATCCTGAGATCATCATCAAATGTTCTTCCCGCTTCAGACGTGACAGCGACAGCATAGCCCGCGAGTGCATGGTCACGTGTCGCCCAATGTGAGGGGCCTCCACCCATCGTCACACCTGTAAGGACCAGCGATTGCCCCTGCTCGGTTGCCCTTTTTACACGATCTGCAACAATGACCGTTGGTGAGGGCATCACCATCTTAAAACAGTTCTCTATCGTTTTTCCACTCTCAAAGAGCAGAATATCCTGCGTTCCTGTACCAATATCGACAGCAAGGATGCGAATGGGTTCTGACATAGAAGCATACCTCTACAATAAAAGCTTCTTCGTAACGTGTTGTGCTAGAAGTATACCACTGTGAGGCTCGGCACTAAATGTGAGCAATTGCAAAAAATTTGCAATTGTGTATTTTTGTTGGTATACTCTCCAAAGGAAACATCCTTGTTTCTTTCAAATCATTTCTTGTTCACATTCTTGTAAAGACGTTACCCTCGTAGCGCAAAACAATGCAGCGTGTCTCTTCATCATTGTGGTAGCTTCCACCTCGCTTTCAGTCGTGCGGCCTAGTATGTTCAGGAGGTTTCATGAGTAGCAGAGCTAGTAGCTTTGGTATTTCAGCCATTATTCGCGTCTTCAATGATAGCTCAAGTGATGTTCGTAGCAAAGTAATTAGCATTTATTCGTTTTTAATTGCGCTAAATGTGGTAGCTTGGATATTGGCTCTTGCCGTATTTGCACCCGTTCCAAAATTACTTGGTCTTGCGGTTGTTGCCTACCTGTTAGGGTTGCGTCACTCGGTGGACGCAGACCATATCTCGGCAATCGATAACGTAACGCGTAAGTTAATGCAGGAAAACAAGAAGCCTGTCGCTGTCGGTTTTTTCTTTTCCCTTGGTCACTCTACCATTGTCGTAGGCTTAACTGTTGCTATCGCAGTTGCGGCTGTGTTCATCAAGAATGTTATTCCTACGCTTCAGTCGGCAGGTGGTTTAATTGGAACCTCAGTCTCAGCATTGTTTCTTCTCTTAATTGCTGTGATTAACATGATTGTGTTAGTAGACATCTTCAAGACGTTTCGTGAAGTGAAGCGTGGTGGTATGTACAACGATCAGACACTTGATGAGACGCTTAACCAGCGTGGTCTCATGGGTCGCTTTTTCAGGCCATTGCTGAAAATTGTAGGCAATAGTTGGAATATGTATCCTATTGGTGTGCTTTTCGGCCTTGGCTTTGATACTGCTACTGAGGTAGGACTTCTCGCTATTGTTGGCACGCAAGCCGGAAGAGGGCTACCTATCTGGTCAATTCTCATTTTCCCATTTCTATTCACAGCAGGGATGTGCCTTCTCGACACCACAGATGGTGTTTTGATGCTTGGTGCCTATGGTTGGGCTTTTGTGAAACCTGTTCGCAAGCTTTACTACAATCTGAACATCACCTTTGTGTCTGTGTTGGTAGCTGTGGTAGTAGGTGCTATTGAGGTGCTCAGCATTGTTCAGAGTCAGGCAAATCTAAGCGGCCCTTTTTGGGATGCCGTGGGAAACTTGAGTAACAACTTCGGCCTCATAGGTGGCATTATCGTTGGTCTCTTCGTGCTAAGTTGGGCACTATCCACAATCATTTACAAAGTGAAGCGATACGATGACATCGAGGTTAATACAGCACAACCTCTCTCTGTTCCAAAGGAAGTGAATGATGAGATCGTGAGTAGTCCCGTTCCATCACCTTTAAAGGAAGTAGCAAGAAGCAGCATTCAATAGTTGTAGGGACCGGTGTATCGCGTCCTCCTGGCCTTCTCAGTCGCTGACAAGGACGCGATACATCGGTCCCTACCGTATCTTTTATTGACGCTTTCTTATTGTAGTGTTAGGATATCCATAGAGAGATTACCGCCAGGAAGCACGTGAGAGGACATGCATGATGCATCAGTATGTTGATTCGAGTAATGATTTGTTGCACAAACGAGGGTATCGCCTGACTCCACAGCGTTACCTTGTCTTGAGCGTGATCCAAGAAGCGAATGGACACATTAGCCTTGAGCAGATCGCGGAGCGTGTGCAAAAGCTCAATCCACGTGTGAGCCTCTCAACTATCTACCGCACACTAGAATTGCTCAACGAGTTGGACCTGATACATGAAAATCATTTGCCTGGTGAACCTCTCCACTACGAGATGCCACAAGGGAAAAACCATCATCACCTCGTCTGCAAGAAGTGCAAGACCATGATACACCTTGATGACGCCCTCCTGGGCGACCTGCATGTACGCTTGCATGAACAGTATCATTTCCACAACCTCTCTCTTGGCTTACTAGCAGCAGGCTACTGCGATGCCTGCTGGCAGCAGATGCAGCAAGAGGCAGAGCGTCTTCTTCAGGAAACCGACCAGCAATAAGCTCCACTTCTATTATATACTGTATGTTACGTCTCAAAGTGTTTGACAGCACAACACGCTTTGCTTGTTGCCTTGAACTTCTTTGTAGAGCGTTCTTTCTTGCCCGACGTGTACCAAAGAAAACATGTGTCTTTTAGCAGTACTCACTTACGCTTGCTCATGACTCTTAAATAAAGAGGAGTAACGAACTTACAGACATTCCCTGTGGAGGTTGCGCATCAATGAGGATTTACAATACCCTGACACGGCAGATAGAAGAGGTTGTTTCTTTGGAGCCAGGAAAGATCAAGCTGTATTCCTGCGGTCCTACCGTCTATCGCTATATACACATTGGCAACTTACGAACCTTTGTCATGGCAGATTGGGTACGAAGAGTCTTTGAGTATCGAGGGGTTGAGGTTCTGCACGTAAAAAACATCACCGATGTGGGGCATATGCGACGGGAAGTGGTAGACGCGGGTGAAGATAAGGTTGAGGCACAGGCGCGTAAAGAAGGCAAGTCAGCGCTTCAAATCGCACAATTCTATACTGATGCATTCCATGAAGACGAAGCGCTGCTCAATATTCTTCCTGCGCACGTCTTCCCGCGTGCAACACAACATGTTCCTGAGATGATTGAGATTATCCAAAAGTTAGAGGCAAAGGGTAGTGCATACGCGGTCAACGGGAATGTGTACTTCGATATCAAACGTTTCCCTGAGTATGGCAAGCTCTCTGGCAATCTCCTTGAACATATGATGGCAGGCGTCCACGAGGGCGTTGATGCAGACCGACATAGTGTGGAAGATTTCCCGCTGTGGAAGGTGGCTGAAGTTGGACGCGAGATGGCATGGGACAGTCCATGGGGACGGGGCTTCCCGGGCTGGCATATCGAGTGTACCGCAATGTCCATGAAGTATCTCGGCACGCATTTTGACGTGCACACAGGCGGTGTTGACAATATTTTCCCGCACCACGAGGATGAAATTGCGCAAAGTGAAGGGTTTTCGGGCGAACAGTTTGTCAACTACTGGTTGCACGCACAGCACCTGCTCGCTGATGGTCAGAAAATGGCAAAGTCTACTGGCAACGCGTACACCCGTGCAGAGGTTGCGTCACGAGGCTTTGAACCAATGGCCCTACGCTACTTCTATACCACGGCACTCTATCGGAGTCGTCTCAACTTTACCTTCCGTGCCTTGCAAGCAGCCCAAACTTCTCTGGAACGTCTAAGGAACTTAGCATACCATTTTCTCACACAAACAGACGAAAGCGCCATCTTTTCTGCTGAACCGATACAGGACGAGGGACAGCAGTGGCGCGAGGCGTTTCTTGCTGAGGTTGAGAACGATTTGAATATGCCGCGTGCGATGGCTGTTGTCTGGGCTATGTTGCACTCGCAAGAAAGCCCGTCCACAAAACTGCATATCCTCTTTGATATGGATCGTGTCCTTGGCTTTGGTCTTGAAGAATATCTTCGTAGTGATCAACCTCGACGGATGACTGATCCAACCGTCTATCTCGCGGCGGTACCATCGCCTGTCGCCGCTCAAATACAGACACGCGAAGCACTACGTCTGCAACAGAGCTATCCCCAGGCTGACTCCATACGGCAGCAATTGAGTCGTGCAGGATACCTGGTGCGAGACACCGAGCAAGGACCACTCGTCGTACCTCGTCGCCTGGACGAAGAGTTTTCAGTTCTCGCCGGTTCTTCCGATGCCCAGGACAACACGCATTTGCCTGACCTCTTCGAGTTTTCAGTGAACCTGTTGGCGCATAATTGTAAAGATGACGTGGAACGCTGTATAGAAAGCGTTCGTCGTCACGTAGGAGGGCACACAACAGAAATCGTTGTAATCGACAATGGTTCAACGGACGAAACACTTCCCTATCTGCAACAACTCGCTCGTCAAGGGGATTTGACAGGGGTAGGCGGGCAGCATATTGGCCTGCACGTGCTCTTCGCAGACCACAACATGGGCTTTGCAGCAGGACGGAATGCAACTATGCGCCTGAGCCGGGGACGCTCTATTGTGCTCATGGATACTTCTATTGAGGTCAAAGGGGACCTCTGGACACCGTTAGCTACCGCACTGGAGAACTCAGAGGTGGGCCTGGCTGGGCCATACGGTCTGGTCACGGAGGACCTGCGTGACTTCCACGAGTCTTTAGGACCAGATGTTGATGCGGTTGAAGGCTACCTTATGGCCTTTCGCCGGAAACTTTTGCAAGAGATAGGGTGGATCGATGAAAAATTTCGTTTTTATCGCTTGATGGACATTTTCTACAGCTTCTTTTTCAAGGCCGCAGGCTATCGAGCAGTGACAGTCCCAGGTGTAGTAGAATTCATTGAGAAGCATCCTCATCGTGAATGGTATAGTCTCAGTGAGGACGAACAACGTACAAAAAGCAAGAAGAACTACGACATCTTCCGTGATCGCTGGCATCACGGCGAGAGTCTCCTTGTGACCCACTACAATCCAGAGCATTTCTGGCACGGTCACGATCACCTCTTCCATCTCGAAGGAACACACACGCATGCGCCAGATGAACTCCCAGCTCCTGGTACAATGCATAGTCATTCGCATCAGCATTGGCCCGATCATTCTCATGAACATCCTCATGCTCATGAGCAGCAATAACCAGGAAAGAGGAGTTATATACCGTATGTTCGCACTAGAAGAAGTCTCGATAGTCACTGCCCAGGAATCATTTGCTCATTTAACCACACAACACGTCGTGTTCCTCAATGGAAGTACGGGGCCACTCACTCCTGCACAAGAGGTTGCGCTCTGCACCTTTGTTGAAGATGGCGGTGGATTGGTATGTAGTGGGGACGCCGTAGAGATGTACCATGAATACAATCTTCTCGGCACTGTCCTGGGACATGTTCGTGGAATGTGTACTCCAAAGAGTGAAATCATCGTGCGGGTAGGCACGCCTGACTCCTATCTCACGCGCCGCGTTGACACTTCCTTCACCGTGTTTGAAGCGATCTATTTGCTCGCAAGTGTTCCTTCTGATGCTGAGGTTCTCTGGCGTACCACATGGCAGTATGCCCCATACACAGTCGCGTATACCCGTTCGTATGGTCGGGGAAGAGTCTTCTGTACAACACTAGGGAGTACGCCAGAGACACAAGCGCATCCAGTGTTTCAGCAAATGCTAGGGCGTGCCATGCGCTATGCAACGGGAGCAGACACAACGGAGGCTCCTGCACGCGTGGCAATGATTGGTTATGGTGCGATTGGTTTCGAGCACGGGACCGCAATCAGCAATGTGGTAGGGCTAGAGTATGCACTGGTGTGTGATCGCAACGAGGAACGTCTGCATGTGGCACGAACAGCCTTTCCAGGAATACGCACCTGCACCGATCTGACAGAAGTGGCAGAAGACCCATGTATTGACGTGGTAATCGTCTCGACTCCACCCAATACCCATGCCGCGATTACCATGCAAATGTTACGTGCAGGCAAGCACGTTGTCAGCGAAAAGCCGTTTTGTTTGACATCCGTCGAAGCTGATGCCATGATCGCGCTTGCCAACAGCTCGCAGCGTACACTGACCGTGTATCAATGCAGACGCTGGGACCCCGATTACCTCGCCATTCAAGAGGTACTTAAAAGTGGGAGTATTGGTCCCATTTTCCATATGGAAACATTTATTGGCGGCTATGCACACCCGTGTGACTACTGGCATTCCCATGAGCCTGTCTCTGGTGGTGTCTTTTATGACTGGGGGTCGCACTATCTAGACTGGATATTGCAACTCATCCCAGACAGAGTTGTAAGTGTCCGTGGCGTGAAGCATAAGCGCGTCTGGCATGATGTCACCAACGCAGATCAGTCAAGTGTCTACCTCCGTTTCGCAAATGGTCAGGAAGCCGAGTTTATGCACTCTGATATCGCCGCGATAATGAAGCCGAAGTGGTACATCTTGGGAGAACAGGGTGCCATCGTGGGACATTGGCGACATGAGACGGTAAAGACGCGTCGCTGGTCGGGTGATCTCGTTGAAGAACACCTTGCACCCTCTGAAGCGTTACCTGATCTCATCGTTTCTACTCGTAACAAGAGTGGTGCTCTTCAGCAACAACAGCTCACACTTCCTTCGGCCCCGCTCTATGCATTTCACCGAAATCTTGCGAATCATCTTCATTCGGGAGAAGCATTAGCTGTGCCACCCGAAGAGTCGAGGCGTAACATCATGGTGATGGAAGCTGCAAAGCATTCCGCAGAACAGGGAGGAGCAAGTATTGCTCTCGATTGTTAGCAATGTAACCAAGACAGGTGAGTCTACGAGGCACGTACGCCGACTCACGGAAGGAATTAGTAAAGTATGATGTCTCATAGCGCACATCGTGGTCCAGGGATGGTTGCACTCGTAGGATCAGGGGAGTACCTTGATGTTATGAATGAGACTGATACCTATCTCTTGAATACAGTCGGAGGTGCAAGCTCAGCAAAAGTCGTCCTACTCCCAACAGCAAGCGGCTTGGAGCCGAATGGACCGACTTCTTGGAACAACCTGGGCGTGCGCCACTTCAAGAGCTTGGGTGTGAACGATATACGAGCAACACGTATCATTGATCGCACCAGTGCCCTTGACCAGGAGCAACTGGCTCTCTTGCAAGGAGCCGACCTCTACTATTTTTCTGGCGGAAACCCTCAGCACACGATAGAAACATTGCAGGACTCGCCAGCCTGGAAGAGTATCAAAGCGGCATACGACCAAGGAGCGGTTCTTGCTGGCTGCAGTGCTGGCGCAATGATGCTCAGCGCACGCACAATCTCTGTGCGACAGGTGATGATGGGAGAGCCGATAACCTTTGTCGAAGCAATGGGCGTCATTCCAAACATCATTGTGTTTCCTCACTTTGATCGTATGGCTGGTTTCTTGGATCAGGACCGTTTCCAGCACCTACTACGTTCTGTTCCTGAACAGTACATTGTGGTTGGTATCGACGAAGATACTGCCTTGGTGCGTACTGAGCCAAACAACCTGCCTGACCTCACGACTCGGTGGCGCGTCATGGGTCGGCAGACCGTCAACATATTCGATAGAGGTGCAAAACCGCGTGTACTGTGCAACGGAGACGAGTTGACCCTATAATATAAAAAGAAATTGGACGCCGCGAAACCGAGCAACTGCAAAAAAGGCGGCAATTATGTATACTGTTCTACCTTGTAGTACGTACTAAAAAAGATAAGAAAAATAAGGATGTGTTGCATTGCAACCGAGAAATGAGCATCAAAACAGCAAAAAGTTATCTATCATTTGTACACAGGATAAGAAATATAAGGACGTGTTTAAGGACATCTTAGAGTATTTCTGAGGCCTTGATATATGAATAAAAGTAGGTTATTCTATGGACAGCAAATGCATATAGTTCTTTTCACCAAGTATTCGACTGATTCATATAGTTACAAAGCATTTGCATAAGAATATAGTTTTGATACACGATTAAAGAAGGAGTTTTTAGAAATGCTTACAGCATTGTTATTCTGGGTCATCGTTGGTTTGGTCGCTGGCTTCCTGGCGAGTTTGGTAATGCGTGGTGGCGGCTATGGTATCGTTGGTGACATCATCGTCGGTATCGTTGGCGCGCTCATCGGCGGCTTTATCATGAGCCTGTTTGGTTTGAACACAAGTGGTGGCCTCATTTACAGTATCATCGTTGCCTTCATTGGCGCGTGTATACTTATCGCCATCCTCCGTGCGGTCAGTCGTGGCACGCGCCGCGTCTAACACAAATCTAGCCTTTTAAACACATTTACGTTTTATAAAACACACTTAAGAATGAAACGAACAGTTAAAGAAGGAGTTTTTAGAAATGCTTACAGCATTGTTATTCTGGGTCATCGTTGGTTTGGTCGCTGGCTTCCTGGCGAGTTTGGTAATGCGTGGTGGCGGCTATGGTATCGTTGGTGACATCATCGTCGGTATCGTTGGCGCGCTCATCGGCGGCTTTATCATGAGCCTGTTTGGTTTGAACACAAGTGGTGGCCTCATTTACAGTATCATCGTTGCCTTCATTGGCGCGTGTATACTTATCGCCATCCTCCGTGCGGTTAGTGGTAGAACCCGCCGCGTCTAACCCAATAGTACAAGGCTATGCTTAAATAAGCCTTGATTTTAACAGGGATGACCACTATTTGAGTCATCCCTTTTTTGTGGGTGTGATAATGCAGTGTTACAAATGAACGGCCTTTTTCCCTTGTGGAAGACCTATCCTTATGGTATAATAAAGTTCGGGCGAGGACGTTGGTCCCCGCCCGAACTTATGTAAGGAAGCGATCCGATAATGGATATTACATGGTTAGGCCACTCCTGTTTTCAGGTGCGTGGCAGAAATGTGACACTTGTCACTGACCCCTTTTCTCCTCAGTATGGCGACACAACGCGACTGAGCAAGATCAACGCCTCTATCATCACTGTCAGCCACAACCATCCCGGACATGCGTTTGTTGAGGGGATTCCTGGTATCAACGGTAAGGCACCGCGCGTGGTGCGGGGTCCGGGTGAATATGAGATCAGCGATGTGCTGATTACGGGAGTCGCGTCCTACCACGATAATAAACAAGGGCAGGAGCAGGGACGCAACACCATCTATATTATTCATATTGATGATATCGCGGTGTGTCATCTAGGTGATCTGGGGCATACCCTACAAGACGAACAGCTTGAAGAGGTCGCCGATGCGGATGTCTTACTGCTCCCTATAGGTGGAAAGCATAGCATTAACGTGACGCAGGCAGTCGAGATTATCGGGCAGGTGGAGCCACGTATCGTCATACCAATGCATTATCAGCCGATTGCAGCAGATGAGGGGGCCAGTGAAGCAGCTAGTCCACTCGACAAATTCTGTCGCGAAATGGGCGTTGATAAAAATACTGTTCAACCCAAATTTACTGTCACGCGTAACACTTTAGCAAGCGCCCCTTCTGAACTACAAATAATCCTGCTCTCACCCCGTTAGTCAAGAGAGCAGGATTATTTACGTATTCAGAAAGAGCAGGAGTTTTCTTATGCGCTCTGTGCATACGCGAAAGGCATAGATAGTAGTAGGTACAGGTGCAAGCACGACGGCAAGGCTCCGAGTGCAGGAGGATTTTTTTATGTCAAAATTTATCTTTGTTACAGGTGGTGTGGCATCTTCGGTGGGGAAGGGTATCAGTGTTGCATCACTCGGTCGTCTCCTCAAAAATCGTGGAGTCTCCGTCTCGCTCATGAAATTGGACCCCTATATCAACGTTGATCCGGGTACCATGTCGCCCTATCAGCACGGTGAGGTCTTTGTCACCGATGATGGAGCGGAGACGGACCTGGACCTGGGACACTATGAACGCTTCACCGATGAGCCTGCATATCAGGCCAATAATGTCACAACAGGTCAGGTCTACGCCTCTGTCATTAGTAAAGAGCGACGTGGCGAATATCTTGGTGGCACCATTCAGGTGATTCCACATATCACCAACGAGATCAAAGATCGTATCAAGGCGGTAGCGCGTCGTTCCGATGCCGATGTCGTGATTGTCGAAGTTGGAGGCACGGTTGGTGACATTGAGGGCGAGCCGTTTTTAGAGGCTATCCGTCAGATGCGTAAAGATGTAGGAAGACGCGATGTGCTCTATCTACACGTTACACTCTTGCCCTATCTTGGTTCTACAAAGGAACTCAAGACGAAGCCGACCCAGCATAGCGTCAAAGAATTGTTGCGTGTCGGTATTCAACCAGATGTCATCATGTGTCGCTCGGACTATCCAATGACCGACGATTTGCGCGAGAAGATTGCTCTCTTCTGCAATATCGAGACGGCGGCAGTTATTCCCATGTTGACCGCCGACACCATTTATGAAGTGCCGCTTATCTTAGAAGAGGCGGGTCTGGGTGAATTCCTGGTCAACGAACTGCGGTTGAAGCGCCAGGAACCGCAGATGCAGGAGTGGAACGCGCTGGTCGAGAAGATCAAGAGCCCACGTCCAGAGATCACGATTGGTCTGGTGGGTAAATATGTCGAGTTGCATGATGCCTACATGTCTGTTGCCGAGTCGCTGAATCATGCTGGTTGGTTTCATGATGTGGATGTACGTATCAAGTGGATTAACTCTGAGGCACTGGAGCAGATGGGCGAGGGCTATACGGAGGTGCTTGAGGATGTGGCTGGCATTGTTGTTCCAGGCGGTTTTGGACATCGTGGCATTGAAGGAAAGATCAAGGCGGCAAACTTTGCGCGTCGTAAGAACATTCCCTACCTCGGTTTGTGCCTGGGTATGCAGGTTGCTGTCATCGAGTTTGCCCGTAACGTGCTTGGTTTTACAGACGCGAATAGCACCGAATTCGATTCGCAGACAACTAACCCTGTGATTGATCTTATGCTCACACAACGGCAGATCGCGGATAAGGGTGGCACGATGCGCCTCGGCAACTGGGTTTGTTGCCTTACGGCTGGTACAAAGGCATATAAAGCATATGGTGAGCCGATAGTGTTTGAGCGTCACCGCCATCGCTATGAATTCAACAATGAGTATCGCAAGCGTATGGAGAGTCAAGGTCTCGTTGTCAGTGGGCGTTCAGCCGATAACAGCCTTGTTGAGGTTATCGAGTTAGCCAATCATCCGTGGTTTGTGGCCTCGCAGTTTCATCCAGAATTCAAGAGCCGTCCAACGCATCCGCATCCACTCTTCCGCGATTTTATTGGTGCGAGTATTCAGCAGGTACAGCAGCAAAAAGAGATGAATGAGAAACTTGAGAGTCAGCAGAGTAAAGTGTTGACCGATGCGGGGTTTGAGGTATAGTTAAAAACAAGAAAAGCGCTCTGTCGCCTCGACACGTCGAGGCGACAGAGCGCTTTTCTTGTTTCTTAGGAAGACCCAAACCTTTTTCGTTCCCTTGCTGTTTTAGAAGGACATGGGACGGATTGAGAGAATGGTATAGGTTGTAATACCACCAGGAGTTGAGACACTTACCTCGTCTCCCTCTTTATGCCCCATCAGCGCCTTGCCGACAGGCGACTGATCCGAGATTAGACCGGCCTTTACGTCAGCTTCAAAGGTCTCGACCATCTTGAAATTTCGTTTTATGCCGCTATCCGTCTCTACCTCTATTTGCATGCCGATGCGAACCGTGTGTGGTCCCTCTGAAACGCCATGCATATCGGGAGACATGATTTCAGTGACAGAAAGCAGTTGCTGCAACTGGATGATCTCGCCCTCAACCTTTGACTGCTGATCCTTGGCGTCCTCATAGGAGCCACTCTCGCTGATATCACCGTCCTCTTTTGCCTCGTGAATGTAGTCCGCTACTTCCTTGCGTCTTACGTTAATCAAGTACTCTAAGCGTTCTTTCTTCTTAGCAAAGCCTTCGGGTGTCAACCGATAAATCTTGCGCTCCGACTTGGCATCACTCTGTCCACCAATACTCATTGAAAAACTCCTCCCTGGTTGTGAGGTCCTCAATTTCCTCTGTTGGCCTCTTCCAGATACTTACTGTTCTTACCTCATCGTCACCACGACAATGAATATTAACACACATTCCTCACAATCCATTCCCCACACTCTATACTACACTTGCCTGCCTCACCATTCCACTCCGTTGGCATATGCTTCTTCCACTTCCTCCCCCATTTCTATAGCGTCCCTACCTCACATTACGACTCGCGCACGTTTACGACGCTACTTCCTACACTCTTTGTACTTGCCAGGCTGTTTTTCTGGAAAAGAGGATGATGAATGCATTCTCAGCATTCTTCTTTGATGTACATTTATACTATGTTTATGGTTGGACGTTTTCTCTTTTATGTCAACTGAGGTGGCATATTGCCGCATTTCTAGTGAAAGCGAAGCACAGGGTACATGCATGACGGTGATTATACGTTGTGAATACGAGAACGTCAAGAGAAAAACAGACGAATTTTCAGCGTTTTTTCATACATTACCTATTTTCTTTTCATCGCGTATCATCTTCCACACTCCTCATATACACGCGTTTAGCCATTCTTTTTAAACGGCAACAAAACGGAAAAGTTTTATTTTCCAGACAGGGTACGTACACACTGGAGCATTGCATCCATTTGCTGTGAGAAAAACCTACTATAACGTCGTATATGTTTTCACCAGAGTAATACGTGTTGGGAAGATCAGAAAGGCCAAAGCCAAGTACATCAAATGCATAGACGTAGGAGTACAGCGCTAGTTGCTCAACCAACTTTCTACATTCGTATGGAGATTCGCCTATCTCCCGCTCTTTCCTATAATTGGAACACACGTACTATCTATTTGGTATAGCATGGTTACCTGTCTAAATGCTATACGTTATGAAACTACGATATACATAAATTAATAGAAGAATAAACGCATTTTTCTTGTTTATTTAGACAGAAGCAAGAGTACTCTTCAAATAATGTAGACGTGAACTATAGACAAGAAAGCCTGCTGAATGGCGGGGGAGTTACTATGCGCATCATTTACACGCTAAACGAGATGATAGAGACCGCTCGCGGTTGGCTTACGGCAGGATCCGTTGGTTTTGTGCCGACAACAGGTAATCTTCATACAGGACATTTAGCGCTTGTGAAAGTTGCACAAGACGAGTGTGAGATTAGCATCGTAAGTATATTTGTAAATCCGCTACAGTTTACTTCAGCAGAGGAACTAGCACAATTTCCACGTCCACTTGCACATGATCTGAAATTGTTAAGCGATGCGCAGGTTGATGTTGTTTTCATTCCTCGTACCGAAGATATATATCCGTCTACCTTCTCTACTTATATAACGCCCACTCTCGCGAAAACGGAACGCTTTAGCTCTGCAAATAATCGGAACAACACACCCGGGTACATATACGGTTTTGCAACCATTATGACCAAACTCTTTCAGATTGTGCGACCTGATGTTGCCTATTTTCGGCAGGGGGCCACGCTTGAAGTTGCCATTGTACAAAAATTGGTAGAGGACCTGAATATCGACATTGCGCTACGTATTCTGCCTGAGAACGGTATGTAGGAAGAATTCCCATGATCAATCGTGTCTAGCAATTTCGGAGAAACGGGTCTATAATGAGGACGGATGGGTGAAAGAGAAACCCTGTGTAGAGCGTTTTGGGCTATATAGAATAACATCGACAACATTACCACAAAGGGGTGCTAGCATGTCTGGTATCATCATTTCGCTCTTGCTCATAGCGGTCATCGGTTATTTGTGGGGATCAATTCCTTCGGGCTACTGGATGGGTAAGCTCCTGCGTGGCAAAGACTTTGATATTCGTGAGTACGGCAGCAAAAAGACTGGCGCAACCAATGTGCGTCGTACTCTTGGCAATGGGCCTGCCATTATTGTGCTCATCATTGATCTTTCTAAAGGCATTGGTCCTGCATTACTGGCTCGTTATGTACCGATGCTTCATGGAGCCGGTTGGGGGATAGCTGTGGCAGGCATAACTGCCTTGCTGGGGCATTGTTATCCAATATTTATTGGTTTCCGAGGTGGGCGCGGAGTTTTGACTGGTGCAGGTGTGGTGCTTGTTATATCTCCACTCATATTTTTGATTGCGGCAATAACCGCGATAGGGACGATAGTGATTTCACGCTATGTCTCGCTTGGTTCCATTGTAGGCGCATTTACTATTATTCTTTGTGGTATTATTTTCCGCGTTCTCGGTTGGGTCAGTACACCTGAACTTATCTTCCTGGTGCTGGGTCCAGTGTTTGTCATCCTCCTGCACTATGACAATATCGGGCGGCTACTGGCTGGAAAAGAGCGCAAGTTGGGCCAAAAAGAGGTTATTCCAGATAATTCGACGACCACCTCGCGGGCATAAATGCTTGTATCAAAGGGAACAGACTACTAAAGCATCTCATCCTTTTATTAAGAAGAGAAACAACATTATGCGTGTGATGTGGTTTTTCCATCGGAGTTTTGGAAGATTGGCAATGCGGCGATCATGTATTCGATACCGGAGAATGCTGTCCAAATGACCGCAAGAATGAGCAAGACATCGGCAAGCAGCAGTAACCAATCGCCAAAGGCGAGGGTACGACTGGCGAAATTGAGCATCAACGGGAAGAGTGAGAGTTGATTAGCACCTAAGCCTTTCGCAAGCAGCAAGGCCGACATCGCGATGAGCGTAATAAATGTCTTTTGCTTGCCCCACATGCCTGCCGGTATGACATGGCCTTTAGCGGCGGCCATAGAGCGTAGTCCTGACACTAGAAACTCGCGTGTCACGATAATAAACACAATCCATGCAGGGACGGAGCCTATCTGTACCAGTGCAATGAGAATCGCGCATACCAATATTTTGTCGGCAGTCAGGTCGAGAAACACGCCAAGGGAAGAGACGACCTTCAAGCGACGTGCAAGGTAGCCATCGAAAAAGTCGGTCACAGAAGCCAGCACGAACAACACAAACGAGGTCAAGAAGGCCCAGGGCTGGTTTATCAGCACGAGCACAAAGATAAGGACGGTTGCTACAAGTCGGCCTAGACTCAGGATATTGGGAAGATGTCGCATAGCTTTATCCTCTCCTTGTCAACTCTGGAGTACGCCGCCACAATGCAGAGGTACTGCTACTACTTAGCATACCACCAGATGCTTGTATACGAGTAACATCCTCAGCAGTGCGAATAAAGCCACCGGCGATAAACGGCCCTGGCAGCATTTGTTGCAGCATAGGCGCAACCGAGGGAAATATCACTCCTGGCAATACCTCTACGATGTCAGGAGCAGCGCGTGCGATCGTGCGTACTCCTGTTTCTAATGCTGAGTCATCGACGAGTAAAAGGCGCTGAATCGTGACTAGTCCTTCTGCTTTGCCCGCAGAAATCAGTTGTGAGCGACTGGTAATGATGGCATCCACACCGATTTGGTGCAGGTAGTAAATACCTGCGCGATCCTTACCAACTCCGCTCACAAGGTCTACATGGACAACGATGCCTTTTCCACGCATATGGACTTGCTCGATAAAAGGAGCCAGTTGAAATGCATCGCCTTTCAGTAGAAATAAAAGGGAGGCATCAGAATCCAGGGCAAGTTCCATATCCTCATGTGATTTTATAGCTGCCGCGACGGGAAATAGACGTGCTAAACGTAGAAATTCATGTTTTGTCATTATTTTTGTTACCAACTAAAGTCGAGCGTGAACATGACAGTGGCAAGCCCTGTCACTACTATACTGCCGTTCTGCCGCTTGCGTGTCTCTAGTAGCGAGGCTTGCCCCTGTCATGCTAGCTGACGCTTTAACGACCTTCAAAAAGCTCAGATCATAGTATGAAAGCCCTTGACAAATAGAAGTATGCCGAGTAATATCATTATAAGCCAACTGGAACGCCTTGTATAGTTCTCATAGGCTCTACAGTTTGCAGAACCTCGATATTTATTTGGTGTATCTTCGCCGTTATAGAGCGGCTCATACGCTAAGACGTGTTGGACACTTCAAGGCAAAAGAGATTGTGACCAACGTGTCTACACAACTGCATACGATAAGAAGGACAGTGAAATGAAAAGTCCTGAGCCCCCTTTTCTAAAAGAAGAGGCTTAGGGCTTTGTTGTTTTACGCTAGAGCCAGGGGTGCGACATGCCTGTTGGGTCCTGTGAATCACTGCTCACTCTTTCAACGCAGTGTAAGATAATACCGCTCATCGAGAGTCGTGTGCAGTTTGTGCGTGTGCTCGACACCCGTAACGTTAACGCGATTTTCCTCAGACACTGCAATCTTTTTGAGCTTGCGGCTCCTCTGGAACACGTGCAAAAGCGAGGGTTCGCGGTGTATGTCAGCATCGACCACATTGACGGAATTCACGCGGATAGCGCAGGTCTTCACTATCTTGCCCATACACTGCACATTCAAGGCATCGTCTCAAGCCATCCTCGCACTCTAGCGCTCGGTAAAAGCCTGGGTTTAGAAACTATTCAACGTATTTTCGCACTAGATTCGACAGGCATGGAGGCTGCGTTGGAGTCGGTGGATACTGCTGTGGTTGATATACTTGATATTTCTCCGGCTCTCGTCGTTCCTCATATTACCTCGACACCTCAAGGATTCCGTCCGTTTATCGCGTCTGGCCTGATTCAGACGGTACAGCAAATACACGCAGTGTTGCATGCAGGAGCTATCGCTGTCGTCGTGGCGCGTGACGAATTGTGGACGTAATAAAAAATAGGACCGCTCGCTTACCTACTCCTGTATTGGCAGTGATGCCGATACGTTTTTGATACATTGTCGTTATGAGTACAATCTCTGTATTGTACTCAGATACAAGGAAGAAAGAGGGCTACTCAATGGCAAAGTATGTGCTTGCCCTAGACCAGGGTACGACCAGTTCACGCTCAATCGTTTTCAACCACGATGGAGCCATCGTAAGCGTAGCACAGCAGGAATTTCCGCAAATTTTCCCCGCACCAGGACTTGTTGAGCATGATCCAGAGGCTATCTGGTCAAGCCAATTAGCTGTTGCACAAGAGGCACTCAAGAAATCGGGTGCTTCCGTAGAAGATATCGCAGCCATCGGTATCACCAACCAGCGTGAGACTGCTATTGTCTGGGAAAAGGCGACTGGCAAGCCTGTCTTCAACGCGATTGTGTGGCAGAGCCGTCTCACCGTTCCTATTTGTGAGGCATTAGTCGCCAAGGGCTTCGATAAGGAGATTTACAACCGCACAGGACTTGTCACCGACGCCTATTTCTCCGGTACGAAGGTGAAGTGGATTCTTGATAATGTTGCTGGCGCACGTGAAAAGGCGGAGCGCGGCGAGTTAGCATTTGGTACTGTTGACACCTTTCTTATGTGGCGTCTGTCGAAGGGACGTATTCACGTGACAGACCCCACGAATGCCTCACGTACTCTGCTCTACAACATCTATGAGAAGAAGTGGGACGACGTTATTCTCAAGGAGTTAGGAATTCCTGCATCTATGCTTCCTGAGGTAATGCCATCGAGCGGCATCTTTGGTGAAACCGATCCCGAGTTTTTCGGCGGTGCGATCAAGATTGCAGGCGTGGCAGGAGACCAGCAGGCAGCGACCTTTGGGCAGGCATGTTATGAGGTTGGTATGGCGAAGAATACCTATGGCACAGGGAACTTCATGCTTATCAACACAGGTACTAAAGCTGTTCCTTCCAAAAACAAACTGCTCACGACCATTGGTTGGGGTATTGGGAATGAGACAATCTACTGTCTTGAAGGCTCGATCTTCGTGACGGGTGCAGCAGTGCAGTGGCTTCGTGACGGACTCAAAGCCATTAAAGCTAGTTCGGACGTTGAAGCATTGGCTGGCTCAGAGCCTGACAACGGCGGTGTATATCTTGTACCCGCGTTTGTGGGTCTTGGCGCTCCATATTGGGACCCTTATGCTCGTGGTATTGTCGCAGGCCTGTCACGCGGCTCCACAATGGGTCACGTCGCACGCGCAACCCTGGAGTCTATGTGCTACCAGACAAGGGATGTGTTGGAAGCCATGAATGCCGATAGTGGCGTCGATCTCAAAACGCTGCGCGTTGATGGTGGAGCGGTTGTGAACAATCTGCTGATGCAGTTCCAGGCTGACATTCTGGGTGTGCCTGTTCAGCGTCCAAAGGTCGCAGAGACGACGGCACTTGGGGCTGCCTATCTTGCTGGTCTTGCTGTTGGTTTCTGGTCCAGTCAAGAAGAGCTTGCCAAGCAGTGGGCGGTTGACCGCACCTTCGAGCCAACCTTTAGTGCCGATAGGCGCGAGGCACTCTACGCCGATTGGAAGAAAGCTGTTGAGCGTTCTCGCAATTGGGAGCAACCCACAGGGAAGTCTAGCACAACAGTGTAACGTGTAATGCCTTCTGTACGGGTCTGATTGATCAGACCCGTACAGAAGAAATTACACTGAAGCAGGTGTAAACATTTGTACTATCTTATGGGGTAGGTCAGAGCATGTTCCTGTTTGACTTACTCATACCAACTATCGTTCTTGTAGTGCATTACCTTAGCTAGGATTTTTCTTTTCCATGCGGCGATATGCTGCCGCTCTTCTCATGATGAGAGAAATGGAGTGATTCCTCATGGCACAAATCGTAGACAGAGGCAGAGTTCCTGCCCTCGCTGGCACAGCAGGCGAGGCAATTGCCGAATTTTTTGGTACAATGGTGCTTATTCTTTTTGGTGATGGCTGTGTAGCATCATTCGCACTCTTCACAAAGCTCGGCCCAAATGGTGCCGCAACTCCCTTCGCTAATACATGGCCTGTAATCATGCTTGGTTGGGGGTTCGGAGTCATGCTGGGTATCTACGTGTCGGGTGCAATCAGTGGAGCTCACTTGAATCCTGCTGTCACGTTGGCTCTAGCGGCTACTCGTCGCTTTCCATGGAACAAGGTGGGTCCGTACATTCTAGCGCAAGTCCTGGGCGCTTTTGTCGCGGCTGGGCTGCTCTACTTTGTGTATAAAGGCGCACTGGATGCCAATGCAGGCAACGACTTTGCGGCAAATGTTGGCGGCGTCTTCTACACGGCTCCCAAAGCCTTTGTTGGCACATTTGGAGCTTTTGGTGATGAGTTTATTGGGACAGCATTGCTTGTTGGTCTCATCGTAGCGATCACCGATACACGTAACCAGCCAGTGCAGGCAAACCTGAATCCACTGATTATCGGCCTCTTGATTGTGGCAATCGGTGCATCGTTTGGACTCAATACCGGATATGCGATCAACCCTGCGCGTGACTTTGGTCCGCGCTTGTGGGTTGCCCTTGTTACCGGTGGTGCTAGCTTCTCTGTTAACAACTACTACTTCTGGATTCCAATTGTCGCCCCCATCCTTGGTGGTATCGCAGGTGCCTTCATCTATGACTACACTATTGGTCGAGTGATTGCAGCAAGAGGATTGCTCAAGTCCGGCGATGCTGTCGCCACTGGAGAGTCTGTTCGAGAACCGGCAGTAGACTAACGACTAAAAACATTCGCGTATACAAGAAAGGAAGAAGAGACGGTTAGGGTGGAAGTCAAGTTCTTCAAGTCGCTGAAAATTATCACTATAATCGTCTCTTCAGGGTCAAGGTCATCATGCAACCACTCTCATCCGAGGTACGTACACAAAGCTTTGCTCAGTTAGCTAGTGATGCCTTCGATGTACTTGTTATCGGCGGCGGCATCACTGGTGCTGGCGTCGCACTAGACGCTGTTGCTCGGGGGTACAAGGTCGCGCTCGTCGAGAAAACGGACTTTGCCAGTGGAACCAGCAGCAAATCAACAAAGCTTGTACATGGAGGTATTCGCTATCTACCCAATTTCGATTTCGCGCTCGTGCATGAAGCTTTGATTGAGCGTGGTCTTCTGCTACAAAACGCACCCTATCTGGTTGATCCAGTTGCCTTTGTGCTTCCTATCTATGAAGGGGACCGCCATCCAGTGGGTATGCCTTTCACCACACCAGGAGGTATTGGTCTCAGCTTCATGCTTGATATGGGTCTCTGGCTCTACGATGCTCTAGCAGGGCGTCGTAACATGCATCATCATCGTCGCATCAGTCGTGACACGGTACGTCAGATGGCTCCGACACTGGTGACAGAGGGACTCAAAGAAGGCTTTATCTACTACGACGCGCAGACGAATGATGCGCGTCTCACAATGGCGATTATTCGCACGGCGGCCCAATATGGAGCGGTCGTCGCCAACTATGCTGAAGTAACCTCGTTTGTCACAGAGGATGGGAAGATAACCGGTGCACATGTCCAAGACAAGATTGATGGACGGCAAGTGACGATTCGCGCACGCCATATTGTCAATGCAACAGGTGTCTTTGCCGAAGAACTTGAGGCGCTAACTGGCGAGGAGCCACAGATTAGAATTGTACCGAGCAAGGGTATCCACCTTGTGTTTTCACGCGAGGACCTGGATATTGGCGATAGCGCGATTGTCTTGCCAGAGACGGATGATAAGCGCATCCTCTTCATCGTCCCCTGGGAGTCGCGGGCTATTCTTGGCACGACTGATACTGGTGCTGGTGATCTTGATCATCCAACGTCTAGTCCAGAAGACGTAAAGTATCTGCTTGACCATCTCAATCGGTATCTCTCTGTCAACTTGACAGCCGACGACATTATTAGTACGTATGCGGGCTATCGTCCACTCGTGAAGCCACGAAAAGAAGGTCAGGGCCAATCGAGCGCGAAACTCTCGCGTACTCACGTTGTCTTGCAAGCCGATACAGGTCTTGTGACCATTGTAGGGGGTAAGCTTACAACCTATCGTCTCATGGCCCAGGATACCGTTGATGTTCTCAGTAAGCGTGACAACACCAAGCCAGTACACCCGACCGAGCGTTTACCCTTGCAGGGTAGTGCGGGTTGGCCTGTCGTGCAAAAGGAGATTGCACAGAGAGGTGCGTCGCTTGGACTAGCTGTAAACGACATTGTGCATCTTGGGCATAGCTATGGCACAGAGGCAAACGCACTACTCGACCTTATCGCGGATGATTCCTCACTGGGGGAGCGGCTGCTGGAAGACCTCCCGTATCTTAAGGCAGAAGTTATTCATGCATGTCGCCAGGAAATGGCGATGACGCCTTATGATATCCTGGCACGTCGCACCTCGATCACGCTAGAGGATCGAGACCGTGGGCTAGGGATTGTGAAAGAAGTTGCCGCGATGATGGCGCGGGAACTGCATTGGATGCCCGAACGTACTCAAGCTATGATTGATGCCTATCGCGCACCTATTCAACAGCAGATAGACGCCGAAGTTGGCGTGTAAAGGAGAAGTTCGCACATGAAGAAGCTTATCAACAAGCCGGATGATGTTGTCAAAGAAGCACTCGAAGGCATGGCGCTGGCCCATGCTGACCTGATTACGGTTGACCAGGAAAATCAGATTGTGGTACGCAAAGGTGCCCCTGTTCAAGGCAAGGTAGGTGTTATCTCTGGTGGTGGTAGTGGTCACGAGCCAATGCATGGTGGCTTCGTTGGTGTTGGTATGCTCGATGCTGCTTGCCCTGGCGCTATATTCACCTCACCTGTGCCGGACCAGATGGTTGCGGCAACTAAAGCGGTCAACGGGGGCGCAGGTGTGCTACACATCGTCAAGAACTATACTGGCGACGTACTCAACTTTGAGATGGCGGCAGAACTCGCGGAGGCCGATGGTGTCAAGGTTGTGGCAGTCGTCACGAACGACGACGTAGCGGTACAGGATAGCTTGTACACAACGGGTCGTCGTGGCGTAGGTGTGACAGTACTCGTCGAAAAGATTGTTGGTGGTCTTGCCGAGACACGTGCCCCACTCGATGCAGTGGCCGCCCTTGCCAAGAAAGTCAATGCTTCTGGGCGTAGTATGGGCATGGCACTCACATCAGGGACAGTTCCAGCGAACGGCAAGCCAAATTTCGATCTCGGTGAAGACGAGATCGAAATTGGCATTGGTATTCATGGTGAGCCGGGAAGACGACGTACGAAGATTGCACCAGCCTCCGAGATTACCGAGTTACTGGCAAATCCCATCATCGACGATCTCGGCTTGAAGCCTGGTGAGCAAGTGCTTGCCTTTGTCAACGGCATGGGCGGTACTCCGCTCATCGAACTCTACATTGTCTTTGAAGAGTTGAGCCGCATCCTCAAAGGCAAAAACATTACCATTGCTCGCTCTCTTGTAGGCAGTTACATCACGTCGCTCGACATGGCAGGCACCTCCATTACACTTGTGCGACTCGACGACGAGCTAGTAAAATACTGGGATGCACCCGTTCACACTCCTGCACTGCGCTGGGGTCGCTAATTCTTCTGTTATATTGCTAGATGTTGTTTACAAAAATATTTTTGTAGACGACATCTAGTATGATTTGATGAGAGCAAGGGCATTGCACTACTCTTTAGAACGGACAGGCGACCACAAGGGTGCCCTTATTTTAACTGAAGGATGTATATATGAATAACGAAGATACGCTACGCTGGTTAGGACGTGTCGCTGACGTGTTACATGAGAATGCACAATACCTTACTCAGCTTGATTCACCTATTGGCGATGCCGATCACGGCACAAATATGGATCGCGGCTTTGTTGCAGTGCGTAACAAATTTCCCACAATGGCAAGCATGGATATCGCTACGCAGTTCAAGATGGTCGGCTCAACACTCGTCTCCACCGTGGGTGGCTCAAGCGGTCCACTCTATGGAACCGCTTTTCTTCGTGCTGGTGGGGCCGTCACAGGCAAGGACGCTCTCAATGCGGCTGATGTCGTTGCCATGCTTGAAGCATTCGCGGGTGGCGTTGTGGCACGCGGTAAAGCGCAATCAGGCGAAAAGACAATGGTAGATGCGCTCACGCCAGCCGTCGCCGCGGCAAAAGAGGCACTCACCCAGGGCGCAAGTCTCGCGCAAGTGACAGCACGGGCGGCGGCCGCTGCGGAAGAAGGCGCGGAAGCCACGATTCCTATGCTCGCGACGAAGGGGCGTGCCAGTTATCTTGGTGAGCGTAGCATTGGGCATCAGGACCCTGGTGCGACCTCTAGTGCTCTTATGCTCAAAACATTAGCCGAAGTATGTGCGTAAAGCTTCTCTAGCCTAGATGCTTTCTTGCTTCTCTCCTCGTATGCTAACACACAAACTACCTGACTAACTATCCATTCAGCCGGAAGGGACATTACCATGACGGTGGGATTGGTCATCGTTTCACATAGTGAAAAGCTTGCTAGCGGAGTCGTAGAGCTTGCACAGCAGATGACACAAGGGGCAATTACGATTGTGGCGGCAGGAGGTGCTGGCAATGATGTTATAGGAACATCAGTAGATACGATTTTCCAGGCCATTGAACAGGTTGATGGACCCGATGGCGTTCTGGTATTGCTCGATATGGGCAGTGCCATTCTCTCAACCGAAATGGCTCTCGAAATGCTAAGCGAGGAGCAACGCAGTCGCGTGTTACTCAGTTTCGCGCCGCTCGTCGAAGGTACGCTTGCTGCTGCTCTTGATGCGACACAAGGTCACCCACTGCCAGAGGTCAAGGCGGTAGCAGAAAAGACCGCACGTAAAGAGCAACTGCAAAGCTTGAAGCCGATTTCACAAGCAGAGGAGACAACACCTGAACTCGAATCCTCTTCTCAACAAGCCAACGCATTTTCTGTCGCGACACTAGAAAAGCAGTATGTGCTGACTAATCCCGCCGGACTGCATGCACGTCCAGCAGGGTTAGTTGTACAAACGGCGGCACGATTTGATGCTCTTGTGGAGATACAGGCAAACAAACGTACAGCACGAGCTACAAGCCTACTTGAGTTGCTCTCATTGGCCGCACGTAAAGGTGACACACTTCTTATCCGCACAAGCGGTCAAGAAGCACAAGCGGTCTTGGATGCACTGAGTACACTTGTCGAGGCAAGTTTTTACGAGGCAGAAGAAACGTCAACTCCTGCCGCAACGCAAGTGAGAGAAGCAGTTTCGGCTTATACGCTTACACAAACAGGAAACGAACTGCAAGGCGTTGCCACGTCAGCCGGGTTCGCGCTAGGAGCCGCATTGCTCTACACTACACAACGTATAGACTTGGGTGCGGTTGAACTTCGCATCATCGCACCAGAGCAGGTTGCCTCTGAACAAGCACGTTTGCAAGAGGCTATAGACGCAACGGTTCAAGAACTGCAAGAGATGGTGCAACACTTACAAAATCAAGTAGGCAAAGCTGATGCGGCTATTTTTGATGCACAGGCGTTACTGCTACGCGATCCTCTTCTCCTTAGTACGGCGTCTGATAGTATTAGTCAGCAATATTATGCTGCAGCTAGTGCGTTTGCACGTGCGGGTGAGCAAGGTGCAGCACAACTAGAATCGTTAGGGGATACACTGGTGGCGGGGCGTGCGGTGGATATTCGCGATGTTACCAGCCGTGTCGTACAGCGTCTTGGCGGTTCGACACTCGCGCGACAAGATTTTAGCACACTCGACAAACCTGTGATCCTCATTGCACGTGATCTCACTCCTTCTGATACAGCTCAACTACGACCTGAGATGGTGTTGGGTATCTGCACGACGCAAGGCGGCCCAACTGCTCACACCGCTATTTTAGCTCGCGCACTCGGTATTCCTGCCATAGCCGGACTCGATGAGGCACTGTTACAACGCGTTCACCCAGGAGATGAAGTGGGCATGGATGCGGAAAAAGGTATTCTGTACCTTTCTCCAACGTCGGAGGTACGTGCAACGTTAGCAGAACGCGTGAGCGAGCAGCAAAAACGCCAAAGTACGCTCAAAGCAGAAGCACAACAGGCACATGAGCCATTAGTTCTTGATAGACAGCGTATTCTTCTCCTCGCGAATATCGGGAGTGTGGTAGAAGCTGAGGCAGCACGCCAATGGGGAGCGGAAGGTGTTGGACTGCTACGTACAGAATTTCTCTTCGCCAATGCACAAACGATGCCAGGCGAGGGGGAGCAATATAGGAGCTACGCTCAGGTCTTTCGCGCCTTTCGCGGTACTGCTACGAGTAGCGGTCCTGTTGTTGTACGCACACTTGATGCTGGCGCTGATAAGCCTATGCCTGCCCTGGAGCCATATCTTAGCACAACGGAAGAAGCGAATCCTGCTCTTGGTGTGCGTGGGATACGTATTCACTTAACACATCCTGAGTTGTTGGAGCAGCAATTCAGGGCGTTGATACGGGCTGCACAAGACGAACACGTGGAACTGCACATCATGGTACCGATGCTCACCACCGTTGAAGAATTGCGAACGGTACGAACGATCTTTGAACGTGTTTCTACAGCACTAAATATTTCAACGCCGATTGCGCTTGGCATTATGGTTGAAGTTCCTGCATCAGTTGTCATGGCACCAGAGTTGGCAACGCTGGCGGACTTCTTTAGTATTGGCGCGAATGATTTGCTGCAATACACGCTTGCCTGTGATCGCACCAACACAGAACTTGCTGGTCTCTACAACCCGATGCAGCCCTCTGTGCTCCGTCTCATTGGGCAGGTAGCCGAAGCTGGACGTAGTGCAGGCAAGCCTATAGCGGTATGTGGAGAAATGGCAAGCGATATACGGCTTGCTCCTGTTCTCGTTGGTTTAGGCGTTAACGAGTTGAGTATGGCTCCAAATGCATTGCCTGCTGTGCGTGCTGTGCTTGTGGAGCATACGCTCAATGAATTGACAGAGCTTGCGAAGCGTGTATGTGCAGTGAGTACGGTAGCAGAGGTGGAGCAGATATGCGATGATTTTATGCATAAGCGCAAATAAGAGACGGTAGGTAGCCCTTGCTCGTTTTTGTATATCAGCAGGCAAGCGATCAAATCGTTTGCGAAATCCTTTCGTCAATCTGCTTTTCACTCAAGCCCAAAGCCGCCTTCCTCAGTTTCTCCTGCATAGTATTGCCGTCGTGCTTCGGTTGCCATACGTCGCAATGCTTGTCGTACATGAGGCTTACTGACAATACTATCCCATTCTCGTTCTTCAACTTCCTCTTCTTCAATAGTTCTCTGCGGCACAAGAGCATGGTAATCCCTGATGTACACATCTTGTACTAAGGCTTCTGCTTCTGCAACCGACCCAGCTATCCAGGTATTAGTCATGACATGATCGCGAGATGAATGTAACGTACCAGATGTCATAGGCAAGCGAGGAATGGGAATGTGTGCGTCCGTTGTGCCAGAAGTTTTTTCTAGAATGGGGAAACTACTCATCTATTTGCCTTCTCTCCTCATTAGCTCTGGCTCGGTCGTAGTTCTCTAAACCTTCTTGCAGGGCTTTGATAATCTGTGATGCCATCTGTGGGGCTACAGTTAACTTGGCGATACATTCAGATCGAATAGAGCCTATCTTAAGCAGATATTCTCTATTCTCTTCAGGTGTGCCTGCAAACGGTGGAATCTGGGTTTCAAAGAAAAAGAGGGTCAACTCATACTTTCCAGGCTGTACAAGCACATTATGAACATACCGATTTTGTATAGTATCAGGAACGTGCCACTCAACAGGAAGCGTTATTTCGTGTGGCTGCTCTTGCACTTCTTTATCCATGGGTACGTACCCTTTCTCACTCAAATGAACTCTAAGCTAACTATAAATCATTTCGTCAAAATTCGCAAATCATCTCTCAGGAAGTATCGGCCTCTTGATACATCAACCGCTTTCCAGCGGTCATCTTAGATAGCGTTTTTGGAACTGCATCTGTCTTTGCCCAAAAATTCGGCTCAATGCTCAGTTCATACATAGATTGTATCACCACATATATTATGGCATAGTACCAAATACTTTTCGCTGCGTGACGGATGGTTCTTAACAGCCAAAGGCTAATTGGCATATTTGCTCAAGGTCCTCAGTATTCTTCCGTACTTTACACTCCTTCAGAAACAGAAGTCGCATTTACCTCTGTTTGCCATGCAAGGATAGCTAAAAGTGAGGTGACTGATGCTTTGAATAGGTGAAGAAAAGAATAAGTGCTGTCAAAAGTGCTTCTCTTATCTGTTGAGGGGGTGTAAATGTAGGTATGAAGAGGGATGAGGGATAGCACCTTTTCTGTATATGATGCTCGCCCTTATTACACGATTTTCTTTACTCCGATCACAATATCGCGGCGTTTGATTACACGATCCACAGTGTGCGCGAATTGTGTGTAGGATGGCTCATTGCGTACACTAAGACTTGCCTCTTGCTCTAGAAAGTTGACCATCTCTGCACGCTCAATACGTGTGGCGTTCCAGGCCAGTGCTATTGTTCCACCTGGGAACAACATGCTTGTCCATACAGGTAGTGCTTGCGTGAGGAGAGAGGAGATTTCGCCGAAGTGCTGGATGCCATAGGGTAGGTCGCCCACAATCGCATGGACACGCGGACCACCTATGACCTCGCGCATATGCATATCTGCCTGGATAGCATCGCCATTTACCAGCACCAGCATTCGTGTATCGCCCTTACGTCCAATCTCGAATTGGTAGCGATGACCTGCCCTGCGCCCGCGCTCATCGCGTTCTTTATAGTGTATGTGTGCGCCATCCAGATATTGCCGGGTAAAAACTGCTGTTGTCTCCACATCTTGCCGATTCAGTTCAATGCCAAAGGCATCATAGCCTGCACTTAACGCGAGGAAGAGCGTTGTAGCCCCACCTGCTAGAGGGTCAAGGATACGCAAACGCTCGTTCAGATTGGCGGCGTACTCGCCTGCAAAGAGCGCTACATTCAAGAGCACACGCGTAAAAACTTCGTTTGTCTTGCCTTTGTAGCGACGTGTCTCCGCCATCTCAAGCGGTACAAACGGGACGAATTGTGGCTCTATCGGGCGTAAGAGGGGGCCACTCACGTTGCCAATGGCATCAAAATATTCATAGACCTCGCTTGTTGCGCCCATACGAGCAAGTACAGAGAGCATATATGGTGTGAGTTGCACTTCTTCATTTAGTGTGACCAGGAGGTATGCTTGCCCTGCTAATGTGGTGGTCGTGCATTCTTTGATGATTGTTCCAACAGGGCTAGCAAGGAGTTCTGGTGTTGCCAGGGTCGCAACCATATTGGCGTATTGTGTACTACGCTGTGGTGTAATTTTGAGTGCGAGTTTCATCGTTTAACAGGTGTGCGAATCAAAAGTACGAGGGCAACAATAAGACAGATGGCACCGAGGACAATTTCGATAATGTTGACACTGCTAATAATGCTCTCTCCGATGAGTATTCCGCCGAGAGCGAGCAAAACGATAACGAAGATGTACTGTATACGCATGATAAAAAGCATCCTAGCCTTGAGAAGGTTTTATAGACATAGACACGTTCATAGGCAGAGTATAGCACACGACCTTACTTCTGTCATACCTGATCTGCAACTAAGTTGACCAGTCCTTTGCATAATCGTTCCGTGGAGTGAAAGTATTTACAAGAATGATATCCCTTCTCTTTCTGCATGCCATAGCAGAAGATGCAAGTGTACAGATACTTAACTTTAGTGTAAGAAATATACAGAAAGCACTGGAAAGTTATACGAGACAAAAACTTTTTGTCTCGTATATAGTAGGACACGGGTACAGCCCTAAAGTATGATAACTTCAGGACTGTACCCGTGTCTTGTGCTTGCTTGTGAGACGTGAAGGGGGCTAACTGCTATATCAAACGGTCTTTGGTGTTGCTACTAAGGTTGGCATGTCCATTCTCTCCAACTGTAGCCGTCACGCACAAAGATTTCATGTGCGGCAAGAGCGTTTGCTTGCGCGTTATAGGGCGAACTTCCAGCTTGTGACGTTCCCGCCCATGTTCCTGGCATGATCTGGAAGAGGCCCGATGCACCACTTGGGTTGTAGGCACCAGGATTCAACCCTGACTCACAACGCGCAATATTAATTGCTGCGGGCCCACTTGCCCCGAATATTTGATTGATCATCGCCGGGATGCTACCAGTAGCTACGGCTGACGTTGCCGTCGGCGGACTGTAGGGTATGCTGTTCGTCGGTTGAACAACAGGTGTCACTACCGGCTGCTGCACCTGTGTTGGTGGATTGCTACGTGTTACAGGAGGAGTACGTGGGGCCTGCGTTTGTGTCACGTGTGGCGCGGTACTCACTTGTTGTGCCTGTGTAGCAGTAGAAAATCCTTGTACGGGAATGCACACAACCTGATCTACGAAGATGAGGTCAGGATTGGCAATGTGATCATATGATGCTAGTGCTGACCAGTTCATATGATAACGATACGCAATCCAACTCAGTGTGTCACCTTGTACAACAACATACCGTTTGTCGCTCTTGGCGCAGGAGGTATGCGAGTAGGCAAATGCTCCTGGTACATGGATACTCATTGTTAAGGCTAAGAAGAGCAATGCAAGAACTGCTCCAATACTAAACTTTACTACGATATTCCTTCCGCTATCCTGACGTAAATACTTCAGGATGTACTCATGTGTTTGCAATGTATACGTCTTTCTAGTAAATGCTCCCTTGCAGACCCCGCAAGCAATTCCTTGCCAACTGCCTGAACTCGTGAAAACGAAGTTTGTTAACAGGCTAAATAGCAAGATTGTTGTCCCTTCCACCTCCATGACACACACAAAGACATGCGTGTATGCATGTGGGGAAATGTGGAACTCGCATATAATACCACGAATTACATTGCAACATGTTGAAACACTATAGAGATAGCCCAAATGGGCTATCTCTATAGTGTTTTCGTGTGTCAGAGGAAGCTTGACCGAGTATTAGGAGCCTTTTTGTTGATAGTCGCCCTTTGGTTGCTCACGGTTCGCATCGTCTTGCCCACCTTGTGCAGAGGCTGTTGGTGGCAATTTCTGCGCTCCGTCTTGAACCTTTGTATCCTCTTTAGTTGATTCCTGCCCTTGGCTTTGCTGATACGTGCCTTTTGGTTGCTCGCGGTTGGTATCATCCTGACCGCCTTGTGCATACTTTTGTGGATTCTCGCTCATGTCTGTTCTCTCTTTCTTGCTTCTGTACAACAACTACCTGTTGTATCACGCTCTACAATATTTCCTGGTTACACAAATTCAGATTTTTCCACATATCTGTACATCGCCTACAATACGTGTTATAAGAAAATGCAGAGAGGCTGTAGGAGTCTTCCTGTCCATTAGCAAGCTAGGAGGCATGGAATGCATATTGTTACTGTCGCACAAATGCACGAACTTGAAGCTCAAGCCGCCAAACAATATGATTTGACTGGTCATATATTGATGCAAAATGCGGGAAAAAGCGCGGCGGACCTGTTTGAGGCGCATCTTCTACCACATCACACGTTAAACGGACTTGAAGTACTTTTTCTCATTGGTCCTGGCAACAATGGTGGCGATGGGCAGGTGATCGCAAAGCTTCTCGAAGAGGCTGGCGCATTTGTCAACCTGTATTTCTGGAAAGAGCGCAAACTCACTGTGCGTGGAGAGGATATCAACGAATCGGAGACAGAGACTGAGCTAGAATCTGCTCTAGGTAGCACGGACTATATCGTTGATGCACTATTGGGGACAGGTAACTCGCGTCCACTGCCAGACGATATGCGATCACTTCTTGCACGCGTGAAGCAGGAGCGTGAAAAGCGTGTGGACCTGCGTATCGTCGCGGTTGATCTTCCTACTGGCTTGAATGCAGATACAGGTGAGGTTGACCCGCAGGCTGTACATGCAGATACCACAATTACCTTTGCCTGTCCTAAGCAGGGCTTTTTCTTTTTTCCTGGGCGTGACTATATCGGACAACTGTATGTAGGAGATATTGGCTTACCTCCTGAACTTGAGAGTTCTATACAGACCGAGATGCCGACCGACGATCTGATACGGAAGCTATTACCACCGCGTCCTTTGCAGAGCAATAAGGGAACATTCGGCAAAGTCATGCTGTTCTGCGGCTCGTTTCCCTATCCTGGTTCCGCATTTCTCGCGGGTAGTGCAGCGGGGCGTGTTGGAGCAGGCTTGATTACGCTCGCTGTAACAGAAAAGATGTTGCCTATTTACGCTAGCTCGTTTCATGAGGCTACATTTGCTATTCTGCCTTCTGAAGATGCTCAGAGTTTTGACCGTTCAAAAGCATTGTGTGATTCTCTGGATGGGTATCGCTCATTGCTTATTGGACCAGGGTTAGGGCAATCGCCGAACACACGTGAGGTCATTTTAGAAGTTTTAGAACATTTACGTTCTCTTCCCGAAGAAAAACGCCCACATCTTGTTGTAGATGCCGATGGCCTGAACAACCTGTCACAGCTTGAACATTGGTGGACGCTGCTGCCAAAGGGAACCATAATTACTCCTCATCCTGGCGAAATGGGCCGCCTGAGTGGAGGCATAAAGGTATCGGGTGGCGATTTTGACCGTTTGGAACTGGCGCGTAGCAAGGCGCAAGAGTGGCAGATCACACTTGTGCTTAAAGGGGCGTGCACAATAATAGCCTCGCCCGATGGTCGCACGCGTATCAATTGGCTAGCAAATCCTGCGCTAGCTGGCGCTGGTACGGGTGATGTGCTGGCAGGAATGACAACGGGTTTTATGGCACAAGAAGGTATGCAGCCCTTTGATGCGGCTAGTGCGGCGGTCTACCTGCATACGGTTGCCGCAGGTATTGTGAGTGAAGAGATAGGTCATGCAGGTATGCTAGCCTCGGATTTGTTGCCGCAGATTCCGCGTGCCCTGTATAAAATTGGGCATGGTTGATTGTTACAAGAAGTCAGCGTTCATTTAGTTGGGGCAAGTGGCAGCATGACAGGGGCAAGCCCAGTGAGTCCAACTCAGTCGTACAAGAGCTCTGCAGGCTCTTCTAGCAGTTTGTTGGACTCAATGGGGCAAGCCCTGTCACTACTATACTTAATAGGCCACTACGTGGCTTGCAAGGAGCTTGATTTGTATGAGTGCGGACAACGGGCGTATTGCGATTGTCACGGGGGCAAGTCGTAGCAGAGGTATTGGGGCCGCTGTTTGTCGAGCTCTAGCTCAAATG